>Ga0315277_10001616_pt1 | contig 32439 bp, 29 predicted proteins | sample YL17G05_15_MG_FD_203695 | JGI IMG/M metagenome (GOLD analysis project Ga0315277, IMG submission 203695) | Sediment microbial communities from Yellowstone Lake, YNP, Wyoming, USA - YL17G05_15 | ecosystem: Environmental > Aquatic > Freshwater > Lake > Sediment | place: USA: Wyoming | collected...
GGATTTTGAAAATGGGCTTGTCAGCTTTATCGGGCATAATACCGGAGAAAAATTTGATACATCCAAGAAGGTTTCGGGAAAGATGAAGGAACTCTTAGGGACTGACTCTGATGAATTTTTCTCGTTGACTTCCTGTATCTACCAAAACCAAGTAAAGGAAATATCAAGCGGCAAAAAAGAGATAAGTGATAGCTTAGAAGAAGTGGTAACTGAGGGAAAAGAAGGCATTCTTGCCTCTCAAGCAATGAAGAAGCTAGATGGCAAAATCTCTGAGATGAAGAAGGGGCTGGGTGGACAAGCGAAAATACCGGGTATCCTAGTAAGCCTCACAAAGGACTTACAAAATACTTTACAGACATATGATAAGGTTAAGGATGAGGTCTTCAAAATTGAGGCTAAAAAAACCGAGCTAGTGGATGTGAAGAAGCAACTGACTGATGTTAAAGAGCGATATGAGAACGTCAAGGCTTTGTTGGGGAAGAATGAGGAGCGTAGGAAGATCAAGGAATCTATAAAAGAATTAAGACAGAAATATGGTGAGGTGAAAAAGCGACTTGACGGAATAAGTGAACTAATGGCCAAGCTCGAAAAGGCAAACAAGGCACTTAGGTCCATTGAAGGATTTGAAGATGAACGACGGGTTTCGGAATTTGGAAAAGGGTTGGATGCAATCCAGAATAGCCGTGTGGGCATTGAGAATGGCCTAGCTCAGCGGAAGAAGGAGCTAGCTGAAGCGAATGAGAGATTGGACAGAAGGAAATTTGTGAGATTTTTTGGTTCAGGGAGTGGCATAGCTACTGCGATAATAATACTGATAGGCGGAATCATTGGAACTTTGGTTGGTCCCCTCTACCTCTTGAGTTTAATAATCGTGGGCGCAGTTCTTCTTGTTATAAGCAGATGGGCAGGCGCCACGCTTGCTCGCGAGAATACCACCATTTCGGATATTAAGCGGCGTATTCAAGACATGGAGGAAGCTCTTGATAAGCTTGGCGAGGAAGAGAAGGAGTTGCTAGCTAAAGCTAAGTGTAGCGTGGTTGACGAGTTCGATAAGAAGGAAAAAGATTTCAAATTTTCGCTCGAGGGAACAAGGAGATTAGAAGCTGAGTTGAAGGGGATGTTAATGGGCAATACAGCGGACGTTCTCCAAAAGCAAGAACAGGAGATAGCAACGGATTTAACAGTTGCAGTTAAGAAGGCGGAGCTCACTGGTGACTTGGAAGCTACGGAGCTGAGCCTGGAAAGACGTTTCGAGCTAGAAAAGGAGGTCCAGAATTTAGGGGAAAAGAAAGCTAGGCTTGAAAAGCAAGAAATGGAATGTGAAATAAGTATCAGGCAGGCAACATTTAATATAGAGGACCAAATTAAGCTGGAAGAGGAACGGGACAGACTTAAGGAAGAATTGAAGCAAGAAGAAAAAAGGGTGAAAATCTATGAATTAGCCAATCGTTTCATATCTAAGGCGAGAGACGAGGCTCTTTCTTCAATTACTGGTAATTTGAAGGAAAAGATCCAAGAATATTTTGAAATCTTCACAAATGGCAAATATAAACAAGTTGAGATCAATAAAGATAGCAAGGGTAATTTAGAGTTTTGGATATATTCAGACGAGAAAGACGGCCTTGCCAAGCCCGAAGAGTTAAGTGGAGGCGTGATTGATGAATTCTATTTGGCCTGTCGGCTTGCCCTGGTGAACTTGATATTTGGCGATAAGAAGCCTCCTTTGATATTAGACGATCCCTTTGTCAATTTTGACTCTGTCCGTCTGGCTAACACACTAAACTTTTTAAAAACACTGGCCTCGGATTATCAAATCATCATATTCACACTGGGCGATGTATATGACAAGGTAGCTGATAAGATTATTCCGTTAGGTGAAAGGCTGTCTTAAACAGGGGTGAGCATTGTGAGTCTACGCGAAAGATTGATTGGAATATTCTATAGAGCGGCAACAGGCAGCCGTAAGACGCGAAATCTTCTCACCCCTGCCGGGGGAGTCTTCTTTTTTGGCTTCATAGCATTATTCATTTTTGCTGCTCTTCAGGTGGATAGATGTTTGAACTTTCCTAAACTCCTTCTTACATCTTTGAATATCATTGTGTCTGTGCCTATCCTTGTTATCGGGCTCTTCCTAATGATATGGTCAATTCTGAACTTTGTCAGAGTAAAGGGAACACCGGTGCCTTTCAACCCGCCACCTAAACTGGTTACCACCGGTCCATATGCCCATGTCAGAAACCCCATGCTCACGGGTGTGTTTGTCCTGTTGTTTGGACTGGGTGTTCTACTTAGATCAATCTCCCTTGTTTCTATATTTACCCCGCTATTTATTCTGTTTAACGTGTGGGAATTAAAAGCAGTTGAGGAACGGGAATTAGAAAGACGCCTTGGTAAAGATTATGTTGAATACAAGAAAAGGACACCCATGTTTATCCCACGGTTGAAGGTGAGAACTGAGAAGTCAATAAAGTGAAAAGAAACACAACCCGTCGTCCAAGAGCAGATAAAAGGAGGTGATTGAAAATGGGTAATATTTCTCCGACGTTAGCTGTAAGGAATATGAAGCAGACGATTCAATTCTACAAAGATTCCCTGGGATTTAAGATAGGAATGGCTTTCCCTGACGCCGACAACCCGGAGTATGTCGACCTATCTAAGGATGGGATAGTTCTGATGTTTATACCGGCCAAAAATATGGGTATTGGTACTAAAGAGAAACTGGGCATTGGTGTGAATTTGTATATGCAAATCAACGGGGATATTGATGAATATTACAGCGAATTGAAGGACAAAGGCGCTAAGGTTGTAGTTGACATAAAAGACGAGCCGTATGGCATCAGGGACTTTACGGTCGAGGATACTAATGGATATAAGCTGACGTTTAACCAGGTCTCCAGGGCTGTCAAAAGCTGTTTGAGCTGCGGCATGCCCATGACTAGGCCGGAAGATTTCTGCGGCAGAAACGCTGAGAGCATATACTGCGTATATTGTTCGCACCCGGATGGCAGCCTCAAGACTTATAAAGAAGTGCTTGAGGGCATGATCAACTTCATGATAACCTCTCAGAAGAGGGATAGAGAAACTGCTGAGGTCGCAGCTAAAGAACATATGTCAAAGATGCCTGCCTGGAGCGGTAGGGTTTAGTTTATGCGTATTTGCCAGTGTGTTTTGATAGGATGTCTGTCGACAGACACAACTTCCAAGTCACACAACCTCTGTCTCTCTCCGGTGGAAAGGCAAATAGGCTTGCCCACAGGGAGCGAAGTTGACATAATCACTAGGGAATGGGTGAATGTTCTCTGCTGGCTAATTTTATCCTGACTTGAGTGCCGTAAGACTTGTTGATTATAGTGTGCGCATCCTCGAAGAAACCGCAGGCACTGCATCGCAGGTCCGGGTACTAATTGAATGCAGCGACGGCAAGGAAAACTGGCGGACGGTAGGCAGCGCCACTAACATCATCGAAGCTAGCTAGCTGGCTCTGGCCGACAGCATCGAATACTGGCTGACAAAGCAAGCTGGCAAAGCAAAGGGTTGACCCCATTATAACGTGGGCAGAATCTAGAGTTCCACTAGATCTTGTTACTCAAGGGCTTATGTGAGCAAAGTGGAAAAACCTGTGGATTTCAGCAACCTACCAAACAAGGTATGTAGAGCAAATCGGATACGAATAGATTAGCCGGAATTACGAATGGCGCAAAGAATAATATGGAGGCAATGGTATGGTGAAGCCCAGAATCGTTGAAACGGATCAAGGAATACAGGATGAATTCGATGTACGAACATATAATGGTATGATGCGCAGCTTAAGGGACAGGGGCTGGATGGAAACTGACCACATTATCAAATCGGGGGTAACACATGGGTTAGCACTGGAGATTGGTCCTGGCCCCGGTTATCTGGGTCTGGAATGGGTGAAGAAGACGGAAAGTACAATGCTCCTGGCTGTAGAAATCAGTCCTGAAATGGCAAAAATTGCTGAGACGAATGCCAGGGAATATGGACTTGAAGGTAGGGTCAAATATGTGAAGGGCGATGCGCACCGAATACCGTTTGATGATAATACCTTTGATGGCGTGTTCACTAATGGTTCTCTTCATGAATGGTCACAACCTATAGGGGTTTTCGACGAAGTTTACCGTGTGTTGAAGCCGGGGGCGAAGTACTTCATAAGTGACATGCGCCGGGACATGAATCCGTTGGTGAAGAGGTTCATGAAATTGATGGCTAAACCTAAAGAGATTAGACCAGGTTTTGTATCATCTATAAATGCATCCTATACCGCTGACGAGATTCGCTCTATACTCGATCAGTCAAAGCTGAAGGAGTCTGTAGTTACAAAAACGTTTATGGGATTTGAAATTACGGGGGTGAAAAGTAAGTGATCTTGCTATCTGCTCGGAACTTCAGATACGCTCAGCCCCTATGCAAAACCGTTTCTTAGAGAAGGAGGAAGGCACCATGGATAAGGTAGAGTCCAATCTTGGTTTCAAACTCATGTCTTTGGACTTCAAATTTCGCGATCTTCGCTTGCCCCGCATAAATATCTTGAAAGAGGTGGGGATAAAACCGGGATTTCACGTGCTGGATTATGGCTGTGGGCCCGGAAGTTACATAATCCCTCTAGTAGAACTGGTAGGCGAATCAGGGAAAGTTCATGCCCTGGATATCCAGCCGCTGGCAATTCAGAAGGTTAAGCATATCGCCCTAAAAAAACAACTGGCGAATGTGGAAACTATTCTCTCCGATTGCCAGACCGGGCTGCCGGATAATAGCTTAGATGTGGTTCTATTGTACGACATCTTTCATGAATTGAGTGACCCGAATGTGGTACTAAAAGAATTAAATCGAGTATTGAAACCAGAGGGAATTCTATCCTTCGGTGACCACCACATGACAGAAGATGAAATAACATCTAAGGTAACAAATAGCGGATTGTTCAGGTTGTCGAGAAAAGGCCAAAGAACATATACTTTTGTGAGGAAGTAGTTAACCGCGCAGTGTCGTGTAGAATTAGTCGTCCTCGGCGTGATTGATTCTCGACTGCTACTCTTGTGTGTCCCTCAAGGCTGACTTCTTCGTTTATTGAGAATGCTCTCCAGGTTCAGCACCTGGCCTTGAGCCAGTCCAGAACAAAAACCGTAGCTGCCTCTTCCAGGCGCAATTTGTGCTTGGCACCGGGCATGATTTTCAGTTCTTTGGGCTCTTTAGCTTTCCGGTAGAGCTTATGTGCATGCCCCAGGGGTATTAATTCGTCGGCATCTCCATGAACCAAAAGCAGGGGACGGGGGGATATTTTATCTATCCACTTGATTGGGGAGACGATCTCAAATCCTCTTTGCCATTCCTCTATTGAGGGTGGAAAATCTTTGTCCCTGATGGCCCCGATTTGGCGAAACCGTTGGATGGTGTCCATAGGCGTTTCTCTCTGAGGGAGAGAGCGGAAATCTGCAGGGCAGGCGCAGGTTGCCACCAAAGATATTCTGGGGTCGTGGGCGGCAGTATAAACGGAGACCGCTGCTCCTCCGCTAAATCCCAGTAAGCAAAAGTGATTCTTAGCTACCTCCTTCACGTTATACAGGAAATCAAGAGCGGATTGTAAATCTCGACTCCAGCCCAGAATGTCTAAGTTACCTTCGCTCTTTCCCGTCCCCCGGAAGTTGAAGATTAAGGTGATGAAGCCAGCAAGGCAGAAGCGCTGCGCCAGTAATGTATAGTCTCTGTCGGTGGGGTTGTGGGGAACAGCCGGAATGCCATGGCAGATGCACAAGGCAGGGTGAAACTTGCCTCTTGATGGAACATGAAGCTCACCGGCAAGTTCGAGCCCATCGGCTTTCAAGCGAATTTCTCTTACCTCCATCTTTTAAAGGGTCAAAGATAATAGAGTCGCCTTCTTTTCTTAAGAATGAGACCTGCTATGAGCCCCAGGAGTAAACCTCCAAGGTGAGCTTGCCAGGCTATCCCGACGAAGAGGAAAGAAAGAAAGAAGAGGATTATGATTGCTATCCAGAATGGCATGGGGACAGGGATGGGAAATATAATAACTGGCACCTTGGGAACTATTATTGCCAGGGCTCCACCAAGGGCAAAAACAGCTCCCGAGGCTCCTATCCCTATTGAAAATGGAGCGAGAAGGACAAAGAGGAGATTTCCCGCCAGCCCTCCCAGAAAAAACACTGCCAGAAAGGTTCTCTCCCCCGCTGCCCGAATGAGGAAGCTTCCCAGAAAATACAGGCTTATCATATTGAATATAATGTGGGCAAAACCGGCGTGGACAAACACGCTGGTTATGATAGTCCAGGGTTGTTGAGAGAGCTGCGCGGTGTTCAAGCCAAGAAGGAGGACAACTGGGTTATTTGCTGTGATGGGATACCCACCGACCATTAACTCGATTATGAAGATTAAGACATTTAGAGCTATTAGAAACCACAGGACATTCAAATTGACGGCACGATAAGTTCGCACTGTGCAATTATAGGTCAAATCTGGCCTCTGGTTCAACCAGCTATCTCAGGGAGCTGGTGGGCTACGATGAGTTGTAAGATTCGACAAGGTTAGGCTATAATAGTGGGATATTTATGCTAGCAAGGTATTTTCCTTGCGGGAATTTTAGGTGAGCGAGCAAAGTCCACAGCGAAAAAGAAAGCTTCCGCCAATAGTCATAGTGGGCATAATTCTGGCAGCTGTCTGTGGCATCTCATTGTACATACGGATGGTCTTGCCTCATGACCAGATTTTTGTCAATGGCGCGGTCTGGTTTCGAGAGACTGATGCCTACTATTACATGCGCAACATAGAGGCTCTGGTTCATAACTTTCCGCACGTCAATATATTTGACCCCTACATGCTCTTCCCCGGGGGAGGTGGAGGGGTTGGTCGCCCATTCTTCGCCTGGATTTGCGCTGCTGCTATTCTGCTTGTCAAGGGGGCGGGATCATCTCTGCATAGCATGGAAGTGGTGGCTGCTTACATACCTCCTATTCTGGGCACTCTGATAGTCATCCCTGTGTACTTCATCGGCAAGGAGTTATTTAACCGCTGGGTGGGCGTGATTTCAGCCGCGCTGGTTATCATCATACCTGGCGAATTTCTGCATCGTTCCCTGCTTGGCTTCACTGACCACCATGTAGCTGAGGTTTTGTTCAGCACCGTGTTCATACTCTTTCTAATAATGGCCATTAAAAGAGCTCGAGAAAGAGAGATTTCCTTCAGCCACATTCTAAATAGAGACTGGTCGACTGTAAGGAGGCCCCTCATCTACACCCTGCTCGCCGGCATTTTCCTGGGTATTTACCTGCTTGCCTGGCAAGGTGGGCTGATGTTCATCTTCATCATATTCATTTACCTGGTGATTCAGTTTATTGTGGACCACCTAAGGCGCAAGTCAACTGACTATCTATGTATTATCGGCACTCCTGTTTTCCTTATCGCCTTCCTCATGCTTCTTCCCATATTTGGCAACATAGGTATCATTGATCGTGTATCTCTGCTGTTTGCCATAGTGGCACCCATAGTCTTAACTATTATCTCGCGGCTCATGACCGGCAGGGCTTTGAAGCCTGTCTACTACCCCTTGACCTTGCTGGGACTGGCTGGAATCGGGCTTGCTGCTTTGCATGCCATCAATCCGTCTTTGCTTCAGTCCATGTTCGGCCTGTTTACCATCTTCGCCCCACGTGGCGCTATGCTGACTGTCATGGAGGTGGCTCCCCTTCTTTTCCCCTATGGCAGTTTCTCTTTTCAAATGGCCTGGGCCAACTTTAACGCTTCCTTCTTCATCGCACTTGTTGCCATTGCCATGCTTGTCTATGTCGCTATTAAAGGAAAAAGCGCCTACACAATTCTGTTCTTGGTATGGAGCATAATAATGTTGATAGCAGTCCTTGGGCAGCGCCGCTTCGCTTACTACTATACCGTAAACGCTGTTTTGCTCACGGGATATTTCTCCTGGAAAATGCTGGACATTGCTGGCTTAAGCAAATTGCTGACTAAGCCTAAGGAAATGGTGGCGACAGTCAAGAAGTTCAAGAAGAAGAAGAATAAAACCAGAGAAAGAGCGAAGCCCAGAACATTCATGCAGCCCAGAGGCGCCTGGGTGAGGGTTATCGTTGTTGGAATAGTCACATTCGCCGTTGTCTTTTTGCCCAGTATTCCCAATGCCATAGCGCTTGCCGGAAGTCCAAATGCTATTATGGATGAGGGGTGGTATACCTCGCTTCTGTGGCTAAGGGATAACAGCCCTGACCCATTTGATGACCCCAATTTCTATTATGAGCTATACCCGCCACAAGATAAGTTTGAATATCCTGAGACTGCCTATGGTGTGATGTCCTGGTGGGACTATGGCTACTTCATAATGCAAATTGCCCATCGCATACCCAATGCCAATCCCGGCCAAGTTGGGGCTGTCCAGGCTGGCCAGTTCTTTACCGCCCTGAATGAGAGTTCAGCCAACGAAGTTGCAGACAAAGAAGGTACGAAATATGTGATGATTGACTATCAAATGCCAACTGGCAAGTTCTACGCCATGGCAGAGTGGGCTGGCAAGAGCCAGGATGAGTTTTATGGAGTCTATTACCTGCCGACGCAAAGTGGTACCCTACAACCAATGGCGTTATACTACCCTGTTTACTACGAATCCACCGTGGCCCGGCTCTACAACTTTGATGGCAAAGCCGTGAATGCCACGCAAGCGATAGCTATATCTTACGAAGACAAAGTAGCCAGTGGAGGGCAGAAGTACAAACAGATCACCTGGGGGGATTATTTCCCCAGCTATGCGGATGCTCAGGCATATGTCGCCAACCAGACGTCGGGGAATTACGTAATAGGCGGGGACAATCCTCTTAGTAGCATAGTGCCTCTAGAAGAGCTGAAGAGCTATACGCTTGTACATCAATCCAACGCTACACAAACAATGTATGGACTGACAGTACCCAGTGTGAAGATTTTCGAGTATCTTGGCTCAAATCAGTCCTGAGTAAAAACACAGCCATCATTACCAGTGGGGTGGGATTTGTTGGCTCTCATTTGGCCAGGAGCGGCCTAAACGCCAATATAAGATAATAATCCTAGCCGATGTTGCCTGGTTCGGCCTGATGACTGCTGATTGCAGCCTACGCCAACATCGAATCTTCCCTCTTCATCTGTTAAGCAAGACAAGATATAATGGGAAAGCGGTATTTTTATGTCACAGACCCTGAACGATTCACTGGTAAAAATCACTAAAGGTGCCCGAACGGCCTTCGTTGGCCATTCGGTAGCCTTGTTTTTGGGCTTTATCGTCAGGATTATGATTGTGAGATAAGGGGTAAATCCAGTATAGTAGCACTGCCTGGTTATTTAGACTTATAATTACTTCTGAAGGAGATCCAGGTGAGAAAGGTAATTGTTACTGGTGGGGCAGGATTCATCGGCTCTGATTTGGCTGAGGAGCTGCTGAAGCGTGGTTACCATGTTATAGTTCTTGATGGCATATCCACGGGGAGGAGGGTCTCCATAAACGAATTGGCCAGGCTTATCACTAGACTCATGGGCAAGGACAGCAAACCAATTTATCAGGAGCCAAGGTTTGTAGACATAAGGGACGATCTGGCAGATATTTCCAAAGCTAAGCAATTCAGTTATAATCCGAGGTATGATTTAGAGGAAGGGCTAAGAGAAACAATCGGTAGTTTTAAATGATTGAGAAATTAGAAGATGCTGTAGTCTGCATCGTTGGATTGGGTTATGTTGGCTTGCCCTTGGCGCAAGCCTTCTCCAAGAAATTTAAGGTAATTGGCTTCGACACCAATAGCAACAAGATAAGAGAATTAAGCCAGAGAAACTATGACCGGAACAGCGTTTTCACTGATGATGCTAAAGAGATAGGCCAAGCCGATTTCATTATCATCGCGGTCCCTACACCAGTAACGAGATCAAAGGAGCCTGACCTTTCCTTCGTCGAAAGTGCTGCCGAAATCGCAGCGCGAAACATGAAGAAAGGTGCCACGGTAATTTTGGAATCTACGGTGTATCCTGGTGTTACCGAGGAGATAGTCAGGCCAATTTTGGAACAATCAGGGCTTAAATGCGGCAAGGACTTCAAGCTAGCCTATTCCCCTGAGAGGATAAATCCTGGTGATGAAGAACACTCTTTGGACAAAATAACCAAAGTGGTTGCTGGAATGGATGTGAAGACCACGGAACTCGTGGCTCGTCTTTATAATGAGGTTAGTCCACATATCTTCAAAGCCAAGGACATCAAGACCGCTGAGGCGGCTAAAGTCATCGAAAACATCCAGCGTGACCTCAACATAGCCTTGATGAACGAGCTATCACTCATCTTTGCCAAGCTGGGATTAAACACTAAAGATGTCCTTGCTGCTGCTGCCACCAAATGGAATTTCCATCGCTACTCTCCAGGTTTAGTCGGTGGGCACTGCATTCCGGTTGACCCCTACTATCTGGTATATAAAGCTAAAGAGCTTGGCTATCATTCACAGGTTATCTTAGCCGGCCGAGCCATCAATGACTACATGCCCAGGCACGTTGCTGAGATGACCATCAGGGCACTAAACAATGTTGGTAAAGTAATAAAAGGCTCCAAAGTCCTCATAATGGGCCTGACCTATAAGGAGAATGTTGCCGATATCAGGGAGACGCCAACAAAGGAAATTATCAAAGAACTCAAAGAATACGGCGTTGATATATATGGCTATGACCCCTTGCTCGATGACATCGAACAGGAATTTGGCATAAAGGCTTACCACTCCAGCGTCTTAGGTAACTCAATAAATTCAACCAACTCTATAAACTCAAGCAACCGAGTCGATGTACTGGTTCTAGCGGTAGGTCATGATGCCTTCAAGGATATAACCTTGGATAAACTCAGAAGCATTACTAAGGACAATCCGATATTGATTGATGTCCGTGGATTTTTCGACGGGAGAGAAGTACAAGAGAGGGGCTTCATTTATCGGAATCTGTGAGAGGAAAAATGAGAATATGAAAAAGTCGGCTTTAATCACAGGAATAACAGGGCAAGACGGTCCTTATTTAGCCAAGTTCCTTCTGGACAAGGGATACAACGTGTTCGGCACTTACAGGCGATTATCCACACCTAATTTCTGGAGATTGCAATACTTGGATATCTTCGAAGAAATCAAGCTTATTCCTGCCGACCTATTAGATTCATCCTCCATCGTTGAAGCCATCAAAGTATCCAAGCCCGATGAAATATATCATCTCGCCGCCCAGAGCTTTGTTGGGACTTCTTTTGAACTGCCAGTCGGTTCCGGAGAAATCACTGGTCTAGGGGTGACCAGAATTTTAGAAGCAATCAGAGAAATAAATCCTAAAATAAAGTTTTACCAGGCCTCAACCAGCGAGCTTTATGGAGGCAACAGTACGGAACCACAGACAGAAGATACCCCATTTCGAGCAGCAAGCCCTTATGCTGCTGCTAAGCTCTATGGCTATTGGGTAACTAGGATCTATAGAGAGGGCTATGGAATATTTGCCTGTAATGGCATCCTTTTCAACCATGAATCTCCCTTAAGGGGTCTGGAATTCGTTACCCGGAAGATTTCCAATGCCGTGGCGAAGATTGCCTTGGGTCTGGATAAGGACTTGAAACTCGGTAATCTAGAGGCAAAGAGGGACTGGGGCTATGCTCCGGAGTATATCGAGTCAATGTGGCTTATGCTCCAGCAGAATGAGTCTGATGATTATGTCATTGCCACCAATGAGACGCACTCGGTTAAGGAATTTGTAGATAAGGCCTTTGGTATTGTTGGCTTAGATTGGCAACGGTGTGTTGATATAGACGAAAAATTCCTCAGACCTCTGGATGTCAATTTCCTACAGGGAAACTATTCTAAGGCGAGAGATAAATTTGGTTGGCAACCAAAGGTAAAATTCGATGAATTGGTGCAGATAATGGTGAAAGAGGATCTAAGTCGTTGGGAAAGATGGCTAAAGGGAGAAAAATTCCCCTGGGATGCTCCCAACTACCCCAATGAGAACAAAATATTGTCCAGAATGCTGAGGCTGGAGAGGTAGTAATGACAGGATAAAGAGCGATATGGGAAATGTTTGTAGAATTTGTCACAGTGAGACTCTGATAAAATTCTTGGATTTGGGATTTACCCCTTTGGCTGATGATTTCTTACCACCGCACCGGCTACATGAACTGGAAGTATACTATCCTTTAGAGGTCTTTATTTGCACTAATTGCTCTTTGGTTCAGCTTGGTTACGTAGTTCCACCTGAAATACTGTTCCGGCGGGATTATCCTTATGTGTCATCCACGACTAAAACCGGTGGTGAGCACTTCCATTCCCTTGCCAAAGAGGCATCTTTGAGGTTTGGTCTTGACCCAACTGATCTGGTAGTTGATATTGGAAGCAATGTGGGTGTATTACTACAGGGTTTCAAGAATCAAGGGCTCATTAATGTCCTAGGTATTGAACCCGCAGAAAGTATCTGCCAAATAGCCCGTAACAATGGTATCGAAACCGTAAATCGATTCTTCAGCAAGGAACTAGCCCTCGAAATTGTTAGAACAAAAAAGAGGGCTAAAATTGTAACTGGGACAAATGTCGTTGCTCACATAAACGACCACCATGCTCTGGTAGGAGCGTTAGAGATATTACTGGCTGAAAAAGGGGTCTTCATCTTTGAAGCTCCTTACTTAGTCACTCTCATAGATAATTTGGAATATGATACAATCTATCACGAACATTTGTCCTATCTATCTATTAGGCCGCTGGTTCATCTATTCCGTCAGTTTGGCATGGAAATATTCGATGCAAAAGAGGTAAGTATTCATGGTGGTTCTCTTCGCTATTTTGTGGCAAGGGAAGGCGATTACCCCGTTTCTGATAATGTCGATAGATTAATTGACCTGGAAAATAGGAAGAAATTATATGAGATAGACACACTTAGTAATTTCGCAAAATCTGTGCAGAACAACCGCGAGGAGCTTACCTGGATGCTGAGATCAATAAAACATGACGGTAAACGCATTGTTGGAGTGAGCGCACCCGCGAAGGGAATGACTCTATTGAACTATTGCAGAATAGGTCCTGAACTCCTGGATTTTGTTACTGAAAAGGCACCTTTGAAGATAGGGAAATATACCCCAGGCACGCATATACCCATTTTGCCGGATTCCGAATTGATTAAGCAAATGCCGGACTTTGCTCTCTTGCTGGCATGGAATTTTGCTGACGAAATAATGAGAAATCTGGATAATTACAGGACGGCTGGCGGGAAATTTATCATTCCAATTCCCCACCCCCATATTGTTGATGAATCACAACGTTGCAGATTTTCAGGCACTGCCTGCGAGGGAACATGATCATGAGAGTAGTCAACAAAAAAACTGCATTTGAAGATGAAAGAGGTCAAATATTAGATATACTGGAAAAAGAGATTATCGATGGTGTTACTATAATTTCTTCAAAAAAGGGAGCCATTCGCGGGAATCATTATCATAAAGAGTCCGTGCAATATACTTTTGTACTTAAAGGAAGGCTAAAACTGTTCACCCAGATGCCGGGCGGGGAAATTCAAATAACCATTATCAAGCCTGGAGATTTAGTGTTTACTCCTCCAGTGGAAAAGCACGCGTTAGTTGCTGAGGAAGATGCGGAGTTTCTGGTTTTAACCAGAGGACCGAGAGGGGGAAAAAACTACGAGAACGACACATATAGGCTTGCGGAAAGCCTAGTGTCAGATCAGCCCCAGGATTAATTCCTATCATGAACACTTGAACAGGGTTATTCAGACAAGGAGCATTCAGCATATTCCAGTATCTTAACTGGTCTATATAAAGGGGGTGCTAAAGTGATACCTGTTTGCGAACCTGAGATTGGCGAAGAAGAGCTTAGGAATGTTGTCAACTGCATGAAATCAAAAGTGATTTCTGGAACTGCTGGGGGCTACATTACTGAGTTTGAGAAAAGGTTTAGTTCATATTGTGGAAAACGATATGGCATAGCTACCTCCAGTGGAACAACGGCATTACACCTGGCGGTAGTATCATTGGAGATAGGTAATGGTGACGAAGTCATAGTATCAACTTTTACCAATATCGCCTCAGCGCTGGCTATCGCCCATTGCGGAGCAACACCGGTAGTAGTGGACTCGGAAATAGAGACGTGGAACATAGATGTAACAAAAATAGAGGACAAGGTAACCAAGAAAACGAGAGCTATCATGCCTGTCCATATCTATGGTCATCCCTGTGACATGGACCCCATAATGGAGTTGGCTAAGAAATACAATCTATATGTGATAGAGGATGCTGCTGAAGCCCATGGTGCCGAATATAAGGGGAGGAAGGTGGGAGGTATTGGAGATATAGGCTGTTTTAGCTTTTATGCTAATAAGATAATAACCACCGGGGAAGGCGGTATGCTGATAACAGACAATGCGGACATAAGTGAACGGGCAGGACTATTAAGGAACCTTGCCTTCGATACCAAAAGGCGGTTTCTACACGATTATCTTGGATACAATTATAGGATGACCAATGTAGAAGCTGCCATAGGTGTGGCTCAACTGGGGAGAATAGACGAGTCTATACAAAAGAAAAGATACATAGCCAGTTCTTATGACTCAATGCTCAAGGACATACCAGCGCTAACTTTGCCCGTTGAGAAACCCTGGGCAAAGAATGTTTACTGGATGTATTGTATCGTGGTTGAAGACGAATTTGGTATAAGTAGAGACGAGCTAATGGCTAGATTACTGGAGAAAGGCATTGAAACCAGGACTATGTTTATCCCCATGAATCAACAGCCAGCTTTTCACAAACTAGGCTTGTTCAAGGACAAAAAAGACAGGTGCCCGGTGGCTGAGGAACTGGGCAGAAAAGGATTATATCTGCCAAGTGGTGTCGGCTTGACTGACGAGCAAATAAAGTATATCTGTGACACGATAAAAGATTTGAGGAGGCGGAAATAGATGCCTGATACATATCAAGACAAATATGCTCTATGTTATGACCTAATCTACAGAGATAAAGACTACGAAGCTGAATGTGATTTTGTGGAGGAAATTTTCCAGAAATATTCTCCACATCCAATAGCTACAGTCCTGGAGCTTGGCTGCGGGACAGGGGGGCATGCTATTCCATTAGCCCAAAAAGGCTATAAGGTTTGTGGTATTGACATATCAGAAGCTATGATTGCAAGGGCGCGGAAAAAGGCCAAAGATGCTAACTTGAAGTTAGACTTCCAACTGATGGACTTGCGTAGCTTCAATTTCAATAGAAACTTCGACGCCTGTATCGGCATGTTTGCCGTGATGGGTTATGTGACAGGCACTAAGGACCTGCTATCGACCTTGAGAAACGTAAGAAAGCATTTGGTGAATGCTTCTCTCTTCGTTTTTGATTTCTGGAATGGCTTGGCGGTATTAAGAATTTTGCCCTCAGTGAGGGTAAAAACGATTGAAAACGGAGAAATTAAAATTGTCAGGATCGCTGAGCCAGAGCTGGACGCTTTCAATCACCTCTGCCAGGTTCATTATCATCTGCTAGTAATCAAGGACAATACCCTCACAGATGAATTTAAGGAAACACATGTCGTCAGGTATTTCTTTCCCCAGGAGATAATGCACTACCTTTGGGACTCTGGCTTTGAAGTGCTTGAAATCTGCCCATTCCTAGATTTAAGCGGAAAAGTGGACGAAAATGTCTGGAATATCACTGTCATATCAAAGGCGATATAAGGAGAAATAACACTTGTCTTGACAATAGCCCGCTAAGCAATATCAAAGGAATCAAACTTTCCTCTGAGAAAGACTGGGCTAAAGACATCTATCCGATGTATTCGATTCTAATAGAGGATGAATTTGTCGTGAGCCGAGATGAATTCGTGGAGAAGTTGAGGGAAGAAGGAATTGAGACCAGGACAATTTTCATTCTGGTGCATCAACAGCCGGCATTCCAGAAGATCAATCTGTTCCAGGACGAAAGCTATCCAGTGGCTGAGACATTATCCCGGAAGGGTCTATGTTTGCCTTCGGGTTCAGGGTTAGACAGGGAGCAGATAGAATACATTTGCCAGGTCATGGAGCAAGCCAGCAAGGCAAACAGTTAAATGCACAATTCATTGCACAAGCTCTCCCCTTCGGTGCCAGCAAATTCTGCCTGTCATTGTGAGCGAAGCGAAGCAATCTTATATAATCCCTGGGATTGCTTCGTCGCTAACGCTCCCCGCAATGACTTAAGGAACGTAGTTTCTAGGATACTATGTGCAGGTTAGATAAGTGAACACGATACAAAGAGTTGCCAGGAACACAGGCTTCATATTACTGGGGCAAGCTGTTGGAGCAGTTCTGGGAATAGTGCTGGTAGTTTTCCTCGCCCGATATCTGGGCGATGTTCAATATGGCAAATATGCCTTTGCCTTCTCTTTCACCGCCTTGTTCCTGGTTATCTCTGACATGGGCTTAGGACTCCTGAGCGTAAGGGAAATTGCTCGAGCCCCCCAAAAAGCAAGCGAATACCTGACCACTATATCCCTCACTAAGCTAGTCCTGTCCCTAATTATGGTCGGCCTGATTGCAATCGTAATCAACGTGATGCACTATCCCAAAGATACCACCATTGCGGTTTATATTATGGGATTCATCACCATTTTTACTTCCTTCTCCACATTCTTCAGGTTAATCTTCCGCGCCTTTGAAAGGATGGAATATGAGGCTATGACCGTGGCTGTCGAGCGAGTACTCGTTGTTGGTGCTGCCATAGCATTACTATATCTTGGCTATGGATTGGTGAAAGTGGTCTTTGCAATGCTGGTGGCACAAGCAGTTGCCTGTGTATTCACTTTGGTAATTTGTATCAGGAAATTTGCCAGACCACGGTTAGCATTTGATTTCTCGCTTTCCAAGCGCCTGGTTAAAGCTGCCCTTCCCTTCGGCATAGCCAGCGTCTTTGGTGCCATAATCTTGCAGACTGCTACGGTAATGCTTTCTATAATGAAGGGGGATGCTGCTGTTGGCTGGTATAATGTTGCCTATCAACTGGTTTTAGGAACGCTATTGATACCTAGTGCCTTCGGTAGTTCTGTTTATCCTATCCTCTCAAGATACTTCATCTCCTCCAAAGATGGTCTGGCAATGGCATATGAAAAGTCGCTCAAGTTTTTGGGGGCACTGGCTATTCCTCTGGGCATTGGCACAACACTCATTGCAGGCAAGATTATATTTCTGTTATACGGGGCGGAGTTTGCCAATTCCGTGATTGCCCTTCAGATTCTGATTTGGGCTGCTTCATTCACATTTGTTAGCTTGATTGTAGGCTATACTTTAGCTTCAATTGACAGACAAATGGTGGACATGCGCATCTGTGGCATCAGTGCCTTGCTAAATGTAGTTCTGAATTTCATCCTGATTCCAAGGTTTAGTTATATTGGAGCTGGCATCGCCAGCGCCATCTCTCAGATAGTAATACTCATTCTGGAATTTAATTATCTGCAGAAATACCTGTACAAAATCAATATAATTAGAATATTCTGGAGGCCACTATGTGCTGCTGTAGTTATGGGAGGAGTTATATTTGTTCTTAACAACCTCCTAACGACTACCTGGGTTAACTTGTTTGTTATGATCTTCAGTGCCATAGCTATTTATGCGCTGCTTTTATATCTATTCAAAGCATTTGACCGTCAGGAGATACAATTAATAAGGAGCGCCTTTAACCGGCGAGCTTAGTGAGGTTATCTCAAATGAATACCGTCAACCAAAAAAACAAAAAGGTTATCCTGTTTAGTGGCGGCCTCGTAGGTGTTGGTGGCGCTGAAAGGTTGATGTTTGAGGAAGCAAACTATTTTGAGAAAAGCGGTTTCGAAGTCCATATCCTAACTTTTGACTTTAGAGAGGAGGTTCTTTTTAACGAGGCTTTTAAAGTGGATATAAAGCCCATTGGCCATAGAATCAATTCCAGCAATTTATTAGTAAATGCTATCTACAGAATAATCAATATACTGGCTCTGAGGAGAGAGATTAGACAAATAAACCCGCGTATTATTCTCCTAACAAGCGCCTGGGACTCTATATCTTGTTATCTTGCTACTTTATTTACTCGCTATTCATATTCGGCCCATATTCATAGCACGGTATTTTGGTCTGTGGATAATTTAATAAAGTATGCTTTCATACACCGGAAAGTGTTTAATGAAGTAAGGGAATCCGTCACAGGGCATAAAGAAGCCATTTCTGTGAAACCGCCCAAGGCGAGTTTGCTTATGAGGACAGTAAAGGAGTTCGTTGCTATTGCGATGTACAAAGGCGTTAGAAAGGCTAAGAAAATATTTGTGTCCTCAAATCAGATGAAATGGGAGGTTGGTAAGCTTTATGGTAAGGAGGCAATTGTGCTAAAGGGTGCCTTCCCTAAAGAAATCCTCTACTACAAGCCCAAAGGGAATATTAAGGAAAGACTGGGTCTGAATAACAAAAGGATAATATTGAATGTAAATAGGCTTGACACTAGGAAGAGAGTAGATTTACTGATAAGGGCCTTCAAACAGGTGAGTGAACTTTCCGATGATGTGGTCTTGGTTATTGGCGGGATTGGACCAGAGGAGCAAAGGCTCAAAAATCTGGCACAGCAACTGAACTTGGCAGATAAGATTAACTTCATAGGTTACATCAGAGAGGAGGAGTTATGGGATTACCTTGCGGCTTGCGATGTTTTTGTGCATCCCAACTGGGCAGATTTTGCCATCGCTGCCTATGAGCCATTAGCGCTGCAAAAGAAAGTAGTTTGGTCTACCGAGATGGAGATTGACGAGCATCTTGCTAACAATAAGCATATCTTTGCTGCTAAGCCTACTGTAGATGATTTCGCGGGTGCTATAGAAAAGGCTCTTAATACTGAGGTAATTGAAAAAAATGATTTGTCCTTTTATACCTGGGATAAGTACTGCGGGAAGATAGTAGAAGAGCTAACTGGCTGAGTTGCCTTTTGTCCCTCGCTTACCTTAACGAATCCACTAACAGAGCCATCATCATAGACTTCCGACCATCCTTGCTCTGCGAGAGCTTGCCGGGGCTCTATACACACAATAGTGGCGAATATGAGCGATTGTGAGCATGCCAGGCTTAAACCAATAAGCATTATTTTGGACCCGGCAGAATATTTAGCCCACTTTCGTGACAGCAGAAACAATATCTCTGTAGTTAGAATGGCTGCCATAGCAAGGAAATAGCCTAGAGGTCTGGTACAAAGCTCGGGTTTCGAATGTAATGCAACGACGCTATAGCTTAGAAGACAGGAGATAGGATATTTAGCAATGAATAAGTGCGTTGTGTGGCTTTTACATTGGCAAGTAAGTCAGGCAAGCCAGAAAACTGATAACACCGACAGTAGTGTAAATACGTGAGTGTATCGCCGTTTGAAGATATAAGGTCAAGGGTATGCTCAGGATACAGCCCGAAAACAGCCAGGGCTATATCCAGACTGTCAGCGGCTTCACTTAGAATGTAGTTGAGTTGCTGGTTCACTCCAGTAGTGAAGTAATTCATAGTTTACGTCCTACCACCAATATTTTGTTTGCGAATAGCAGCGGCAATGAAATAGAAGAAAAGGAGCAAAATATAGATACCTCGAATTTTATCTCCCCATTGTATGCGCTCATTTTTTTAGCCCACCAGCGTCTGCTATGAGTATTTTCTGATTTATACTTTACCTCCCTTAGTCCTTGTTCTGTGGGTATTTTCATATAAAAGGGCTCGTCTCGATGAAACAGCCATCTTAAGCCACCCAATTTCCCTCTGGATCTGATCCAATCTACCAGGAAATTCAGTATGAAGTTCACCGGATTTGCGAAGTTGGCGTCCATAATAATCAATATCGCCGCCCTTTTCAGGACTCTTATCTGCTCAGCAATTACTTTATCAATGTCATATACATGAGATACGAACTCATTGGAGAATACACAATCAAAGGTGCTGTCAGGAAAAGGCATCTGAACTGCATCAGCGAGAACGAAGCAGGCAGAATCCTCAGCCAGAAACCTGGGGAAATCATCATCATCAAACTGGTGGTGAGGGCTGATATCTATCGCAACCTTAGTGCATTTTAATGGGAGAGAATATAGGAGCCAGCAATTTCCCGCCCCAACATCGAGAATCTTGATATTAGTATCGGCCGTGCCAGTTTCCCTTAAGTACTGTGAAATCGCTTGCATTATTATTCCAATGTATCTCTGCCTGGCACGGTATTTGAGCCTCGCTAACATAGTTGCTCCTACAGAAGTTTTTTATAAATTTCAATGTACCGGTCAACTATCTTTGCCCAATCAAACTTTGCCTCAACGGTCTTCCGAGCATTTTCTCCAATTCTCTTTCGCAACTCAACGTTACTCAGGAGATTAATTAAATATTCAAGATAGGCATCATCTGGTGTGGCGATATAGCCATCTTTTTCATTCTCTATTGTTTCGTTAACTGCGCCAACATTATTCGTCACTACGGGAAGCCCACATGCCATTGCCTCCAAAATCACATTGGGGAAATTGTCATGGTAGGAATAGTATAAAAAGATGTCACTGGCAGCCAGGGCTGACTTAGGGTCTGGCAAGAATCCAGTAAACTTGACATCTAGCTTGATTTCACCAATCTGATGCTTAATGGTATCTAAATATCGTCCGCCACCAATAATTGTGTATCTAATCCTAGGCTTTTGAACTTTATTTAAAATGTCAATGATATTCAATAACCCCTTCACCTTATCAAGAAAGTAGAAGTTCATTACTGTGACCAGATTCAATTCATTTCTGGCTTCATGCTGAGCAAGCCTGAATTTTCGTGGGAATAAAGCATTGGGAATCACAATAGCTTTTTCTAAGCCGAGCTTTTGCTTGAGATATTGGCTCGGGGTCGTAATGACATCAGCTTGCGTTATCGTTTTTGGCATGAACCTCTGCCACATATTCCGCTCAATCGTGTAATCACCCTTTACGGTAGAAACTATGGGCCTCTTCCACAATTTGAAAGGGATTGGCACCGTAGTGTGAACTATGTCGGCATCTTGGTATAGGCAAGACTTCGACAAGCTAAACAGAGTGTGGATCTGGTTTGCTTTTATGTCATTTTTATTAAGCATAGAGACCAAATCCCTTCCCCAGTTATAAGGACCACCCTCACGCACAGGAGTTAATAGGCTTACTTTCATTCTATTCCTTCAACAAGCTTAATCCAATCTTGGATAGTTTTATCCCAGCTGAATTTTCGCTCAACAGATATTCTAGCATTGGCCCCCAATTCTTTTCTTAATTCCGTATTGGTTAGTAATTCGCGAAGCTTTTGTTCAAGCTGGCTTCTATTAGCTGCCTTGATCAAAATACCTGTCTTGTAATCTGTGATGATCTCCCCTGTGCCACCAACATCTGTGGCGATTATAGGAAGGCCGATGCTGGCAGCTTCCATGATTGACGTAGGCAATCCCTCTGAATAGGAAGGATTGACGAAAACATCTGTGACACTCAGTATATCGATAAGCTCAGCCTGAATTTTTCGCCCTAGGAAAAGAATGTCACGGCCGCAGGTGCTCTGATAAGCCAGGTTTTCTAAAGTAGTTCTGTAAGGACCATCACCAACAATTAATAGTTTTGTATCCACGGCAGTATCCTTTATCCCAGGGAAAGCAGTAATTAGGTCCTGCACTCCCTTAGCGTAAATCAAACGACCAACAAAGGTAATTACGATAGCGTCATTGCTGATGCCTAGCTTCTGTCTGCAATTTGCGCCTTCTCTTTTCTTAAAGACGGTGGTATCAATGCCATTATGAACTAGCTGGATATTGGTGGCTCCCAAGTGCTTTAAGAACTCGCACACGGCTCCCGATACCCCGGTATTTCTCCTGGCTGATTTCACTATCAGGGCTCCTATGCTATGGTCGTAGGCCCGACTGATTAAATCTACGACTTTGTTTGGGACGATGCTGTGTCTTGTCCCGTGCTCTGTATGCACAAGAGGGGTCCTTTTTAGTTTAGCAAAGACCAAGCCCAGGAACGAAGTAATAAAAAATCTGGTCTGAGTATTTATGACATGATAATCTTTGCGTAGAAGTCTTTGCAGAATTCTGAAGCTTGTTGGGCAGGGCTTAGGAATGGGATATGCACCGTTCAAGGCATTCCAGCAGGGGAGACGATAGATATGAATGCCATCCATCTCCTCGTAAGCGAGTGTCCTCTCCGTGTTACACGTGAGAATATCTAGTTCATAACCTCTCTGCACTAGCCTTCGTGATAACTCATACACAATCTTTTCGTAGCCACCGACATGAGGATGAAAATAGGCAGCGAAGATAAGTATCCGCTTCATTTTGGTATTTCAAGGTTAGGCCTGATTACCTCAAGGGGAATACAAGACTTAGAATAATATCGTCTTGCCTTATACACCGGGCGTTTGCCTTTAATTTTACAGACCCTTATCTCCAGCATTAAGTGCTCCCGAGAGCCGTTCAATAGTCTAGAGTCAGGAGTTAGATTAGTCAAGGGAAAGGTTATTGGTTCTCGGTGGGCTGATTTATGCTCAGGTTATTTTCGCCCGCTCAAGGCGTTCAGGATTATGCCGGTGAAGATGCTCAATATACCAGTGATAATGAACATAGCGGTCAGTACGGCGGTGCCTATGGCCACCTGGCCTGTTGTGGTAGCTATATGAAGTACAGTGAAGCCGATGATAATACCAGCCACCAGTGAGATACCACCTGCCAGTCCGAAGAAGAACAATGGTCTCCTCTGTGAAATCATGACTATTATCCGACTGAGAACGTCTATGCCATGTCTTACGGGGTTGAGGGTTGAACCGTCTATGGTATATATGTTTGAGATTGGCACCTCGGTTATCTTGAGATTTTTAGCGGCGGCACGGGTTATCATCTCTGATTCTATGGCGAATCCGTTCTCTTTCAACTCAAGTTCGTTTATTGCCTTTGGTGAAAGGGCTCGGAACCCGGATTCGGTATCGAAGACATCGGCTTTTGAAGCAAGCCGGGTTGAACGTGAGATGACCCTTTTCCCAATACGGCGGTGACGGGGAGTCTTATCATTCTGAGCCTCTCGGGAACCGATGACGAGGTCAAAACCCTCCGAAATGGGTTTGATGAGAACCGGAATCTCGTTGGGGTTATGCTGGGCATCGGCATCCAGGAGAACGAGGACATCGGGATTGCTCTTCCTCGCCTCGGCCAGTATGCTCTGAATAGCTGCGCCTTTGCCTCTATTTTCGGGATGACGAATAACGCTGGCACCGGCGAGCTCGGCAACCCTGGCGGTGTTATCCGTGCTCCCATCGTCAACAACAATGACCTCGTCCACATATTGCCTTGCCTGGAGGATCACGCTTCCGACATATCTTGCTTCATTATAGGCAGCTATGCCAGCCAGGACTCTCACTTCAGTCTGTTGAGTTTGTTGAGTCATTTGAGTTCCTTGAGTCTATCGGAGTTCTGGTAGACTCTGGCCTCCTGCCACGCCCTAATATCCTCAAGCCTTTCAATTTTCCCCCTATCAACTCTATAGACTCTCTGATCCTACTTCACAGTTACCGATTTTGCCAGATTGCGAGGCTTATCAGGGTCGCATCCTCGATTAATAGCAAGGTAGTAGGCCAGGAGCTGAAGAGGAACTGCGGCGACCATGGGATAGAGTAACTCATCAACTTCGGGAAGCTTGACCCAGGAATCAAAAATGGCGCTTTCCTTGTCGGAGACACCGATAATATAGGCGCCACGTGATTTAGCCTCCATGGCGTTGCTCAGGGTCTCGGAAAAGGTATAATCGGCGGGACAAATAACCACTACTGGTGTGCCAGACTCGATGAGGGCTAAGGTGCCATGCTTGAGTTCCCCGGCGGGCATACCTTCAGCATGGATATAGGAGATCTCCTTGAGCTTCAAGGCGCCTTCGGAGGCGATGGCAAAGTTAATCCCTCTGGCTATGTAGTAGAAATCGTTTTTGTCTTTCAGCTTCTGGCTGAGCTTGATAAGCTCGTTTTTGTTCCAGTCCAGCGCCTTCGTTACATCGCTGTTCAAGTTGGTAAGCTTAGCTACCGCTTCGTCGAAAGCATTAACCATGGAGAAGGATAACAGGTAGAATATGGCTAACTGGGACAGGAAGGTTTTGGTAGCGGCTACGGCTATCTCAGCACCACAATTCAGGTAAATGACCTGGTGGCTCAGGTCAGCCAGTACGGAGTTTGGCCGGTTGACGATAGAGATAACTTGAGCCCCCGCGTCTTTGGCAGCCTTTACCCCCTCTACTACATCAGCAGTCTCGCCGCTCTGGGAAACGGCGATAACAACGGTGTTCTTGTCCACAGAGTCGGCGAAATAACTGAACTCAGAAGCCATAACCACGTCGCAAAACTTCTTGCCCACTTTGGAAAAGAGGTACCTGCCAACTAGGGCAGCGTAACGTGAGGATCCACAGGCAGTTATGATCACCTGATTTGCCCTCAGAATATCCATAGCAATCCTGGTGAATCTCTTCCCGTCCTGACAAGCTGTTTGGCCAAGCACATGAGCTTGGTCCATTATCTCCTTGAGCATGAAATACTGGTAGCCTCCTTTATGGCTCTCAGTCCAACTGTGGTCGAGTTTCCGGGCTTGCTTAACCAGCTTATTTCCCTGGGCATCGAAGAACTCGATTCCTTCTGGTGTCAGCATCGCTACCTCATTATTCTCCAAACTCATCACCTGATTCGTATATTGGGAGAAAGCTAGAGCGTCGCTACTAATATAGTAATCATGGGCAGCAATGCCCACAATCAAGGGATTGTTTCTCCTTGTGCCTACGATCTTACCCGGGTCATCAAGGGACATGACCAGAAAGGCATAGGAGCCCTCAAGCCTTGGAGCTATATCCAGCACAGCCTGTTTCAGGGAACATCCGTTTTTGAGTTCATCTTCAATGAGGTGAGGGATGACTTCGGTATCGGTTTCTGAGGTAAACTTGTGTCCTATTTTGGTGAGTTCCTGGCGGAGTTGCTGGTTGTTCTCAACGATGCCATTGTGAACTACGGCTACTCTGCCATGACAATCGGAATGCGGGTGGGCATTGAATTTAGTGACACCACCATGCGTTGCCCAGCGAGTATGCCCGATGGCGACGTTGCCTGGAAGGCTTGCCAGATTGTGTTTCTGGATGACTTCGTCAACCTTTCCAATATCCTTCCTTATCAGCAGCCTACCATCGCACAAAGAAGCTACGCCAGCTGAATCATAGCCCCGATATTCCAAACACTTCAGGGCTTCGAGGACAACTGGGACCGCTGGCTTCTCGCCACAATAGCCAATGATGCCGCACATTTTAACTATCTCCAGCTACAGGACAGCTAATTGTCTCCGGTGCTCGTGGCACACGCCTTCTCTCAATCTACGCCACCTCAGTTGAGACAGTCTGTCTATCCTTATCGCAACTAGAATACTATCGTCATCCTGTCCAGTGCCCTCGGCGACAGACGTGCTGCCTTTTGCTCAAGACCAATTATACCACGATTTTGGTTCTATTCAAGCCGAGTGCCTTCAGGGGCACCTCTCAGCGGAGGCGCGACAGGATAGGGCCAGCACCCCACACTCCATGACGTTCAGGCGGAATGCCTGCCTTACGCAGCCTGAACAGAAGGCCGAAGTTCACATCACCGGTTCGAAGCGAGCTTGGAAGAAGCGCAGGTACTTAGGCTCATAAACCATCTTCAAGCCCCGTGCCTCCTCACGGATATCGTAAACGGCTTTCACCGATTCGGCCACAACGTCCATGTGTGCCTGCGTGTATACCCTGCGGGGTATCGCCAAGCGCGTCAGTTCCAGGCTGGGATAGCGATGGTCACCCGTCTGAGGGTCTCTCCCGGCACTGACAGCGCCTCTTTCCATACTTCGAATGCCCGAATCGAGATATAATTGGGCAGCCAGTGTCTGAGATGGAAACTGGTTCTGAGGTATGTGAGAATAGAACCTCCTGGCGTCCAGGAAGACTGCGTGGCCTCCTATTGGCTTTACAATCGGTATCTCCCAATCGAGCAACAATGTGCCTAGATAGCGAACCTGTTCAACACGAGCCCGGACATGGGCATCATCCACGGCTTCGGTGATCCCAATGGCTAATGCTTCCATGTCACGTCCCGCCATACCGCCATACGTATGCAATCCTTCATAGACCACGACCAGATTGCGCAGCTCGTCAAACAAATCGCTGTCGTTGACTGCTAGCCAGCCACCGATGTTGACCAGGTGGTCTTTCTTGGCACTCATCCAGGCGCCGTCAGTCAAACTGCAGAACTCTCTGAGAATAGCTGCGATGGATTTGCTGTCGAATCCCTCTTCACGCTCCTGGATGAAGAAAGCGTTCTCAACCATTCGGGTGGCATCAAGGTAAATAGGAATTCCATAACGGTTGCACAGGGCACGCAGCGCTCGCGCGTTGGCCATACTAACCGGCTGACCACCCGCCATGTTTACAGTCCCGGCCAAACTAACATATGGAATCTTCTCAGCGCCTACGCGCTTGATTAACGCCTCCAGCTTGTCCAGGCTTATGTTGCCCTTGAAAGGGTGCTCATTGGCAGGGTCATGCGCCTCGTCGATTATGACATCTACGAAGGTGCCGCCCGCCAATTCCTGGTGCAAACGCGTCGTGGTGAAGTACATGTTGGCGGGCACATAATGGCCGGGCCTTATCAGCGCCCGGCTCAGCAGGTGCTCAGCGCCACGGCCTTGATGGGTGGGTACCATATACCGGTAACCGTAGTAATCCCGGACCGCTTCCTCCAGGTGATAGAAATTACGGCTCCCGGCGTAAGCTTCATCTCCCAACATCATGCCGGCCCACTGTCGGTCACTCATGGCGCTTGTGCCGCTGTCGGTAAGCAGGTCAATGTATACGGCGTCAGATCGCAGCAGGAAGGTGTTGTAGCCTGCTTCTTCCAGACACTTGTGCCGCTCATCCGGGCTGGTCATCTTGATTGGCTCCACCATCTTGATCTTCCAGGGTTCTGCCCAGGAACGGCGACCAAATTGCTTGCCCATAGTCCTTAACTTTGGATCTGTCATAATCCTCCTCTTGTTAACTGTCGCGGCTTTGACAATCCGAGATGCAGTCTCCATGCCTTTTCTAAGGCGCGGACGCAACTCATCGCCTCTGTCTGTCCTTCTCTATCCCTCGAATACGTCTCAGACATGGCCATGTAAACCCTGACACCATGCCTCTGCCATTCTCTCATCCCTGCAACCTGTCTAGCAGTTCTGTTCTTTTGCCCGCATCGAGTCTTGTTTTGTTGTCCTTTACCTGATACCGGGACTCAAGCGAAGCTATTTTATTCGCACCCAGATCCTGCCTCAAACACACGTGGGGTCCTACAAAAGAATCAGGGCCCACTCGAATCCCGGGCATAAGGCTGGCATTTACTCCGATGCGGCAACCTCGACCCACAATTGCCCCTAGTTTATCGTAGCCGGTATCCACCAGACTATCGCCGACTTTTGTCTGGATATTCCCTTCGTCGAGTCGGAAGTTAGCCAGCACAGTGCCGGCACCCAAAGAGCAATCGTCGTCCACTATGGAGTCACCAACATAATTGGTGTGGAACCAGCAATTATCGCCGATGTAGGAATGTTTTATCTCAGTGGAATAGCCAATAACGGAGTTGGAACCAATGTGGGTGTAGTCCCGCACCAGGGCATTATTGCCAATGATGGAGTTTGCCCCGATATACGCAGGGCCTCGAATCACAGCATTTTCCAGTACCCTAACATTATCGCTCAGGATAACCTTTCCTTCGACGATCGCTTTCTCGGAGATGCGGGCTGAAGGGGCTACATGAGGTCGAGCGTCGTCCAGAAAATACTCCATTACTCTGAAGATATGCCAGGGATATTTTATTGGTGCCCAGAAATCGTTGTAGGGAATTACCTTGACCTTATGTCCTGACTTCACGATGTTGTCCAGGGCGCATTCATAGACATCATCCCTGGTAGTCTGTACGGTTTGAATATAGCGTAAGAGCTCTTCTGCGTTACTATGGCAATGAATCAAGATGTTTACTAAGTTGCTGGGTTCCTCGCCGGGATTGGGCTTTTCCACGATGTGTAGTAACTCATTTTGAGAGCTTACCTGGAGGTAGCCACCAGGGAAGTATCGCTGGACCTCATAACCCAGAATATAAGAATAACCTGGGCTCTTTTCGGCTTCAGCGAGGATTTTGGTGTAGGCTGAGCTTGCGAAGACATCATTGGGATTTATGACCAAAAGCTGCCCGTGCAGAAAAGGCTCAGCGCTTTTCAGGGCATCAGCGATGCCTAACGACTTTTTTTGTAGAGCAAAGGCGACTTCTATCCCTGGAATTTTCTTGGTTATTTGCTCTATCCTCTCTATGTTTTCGGGATTGCCAATGATGACGAAATGGCTCAGACCTGCCTCGCAGGCTGCTTTTATTTGATGTTCGAGCAGCGGCTTCCCGAGGAAATCAAGGAGGAACTTGTCCTCAGCAATGGGAAACATCCTCTTGCCTCGGCCACCGCAGAGAAATACAGCTTTCATTTGTCAGCCTCGACCAGGCTTTCAACGAGTTTTCTGCCTTTGTTTATAAGCTCCTCAGTCTGTGTCTGTGATGTTGACTCGGAGATTACTCGGATGGCAGGCTCGGTGCCACTGGCTCTGATGAGCATCCAGGAATCAGGAAAATCTAGCCTGAGGCCGTCAAGAGTCCCGATTTTAATCGGGATCTCGTCGGCAGCAAAAAGGCGAGCCTTTTCCTTTACCTGAACCATGACTAACTCTTTGAGTTTATTAGGACAAGGGATTTTTGCTTTCTCGAAGAATAGTCTGGGAATACTCTGGAAGAAATGCCTGATTTCGCCGACATCGTTCAGCTGACTCAGCAAGAAAAGTGAGGCAAAAATGCTATCGGGATAATAGCCCGCCTCGGGGATGATGTAGACGCCTACCTGCTCCACTCCTAAGGCAGCATCGAGCTCCTGAGCTAAATGAGCCACAGCGACATCGCCCACCCTGCCTCTGACCACTTCCACCCCCAGGTCCTTCACCGCCAGGTCAAGAAGAGTTCCAGTTTCTACTGTGGTAGCAATCTTTTTCCTTCCCGTTTTCTTGACAGTCAGTCTCGAGATGAAGGCGATGGGCTCGTTAAAACCAAGGAAACCCTCTTTATCGCAAAACACAACGCGGTCGGCATCGCCATCAAAGCAAATGGCTAAGTCAGCATTATGTTGTCTCAGAAAATTAACTGTGCCCTGGAGGGTGTCCTCCTTAGGCTCGGGACTTCTGCCTGGGAAAAGGCCATTTGGTTCATCATTCATAGGGATAACGTCAAGGCCCATCTGGACAAAGATATCGCTAACAAAGTTGGAGCCAGCGCCATTGCCAGGATCAACAACTACTTTCATCTGGTGATCAAATCCTGGCCGAGAAAATTTGCCTTTGATAAAGGAAAGGTATCTTTGTTTCATATCCTGTGCGTACTCCAAAGTTCCTCTCTTGCCCTGACGGAATTGTTTTTCAAAAAAAACCTTTTCTATCTCCGCTTCTTGAGCCTGGCTATATCCCAGCGAATTCTCGGTGAAGAGCTTGATTCCATTGAACTCGGGCGGATTGTGGGAAGCTGTGACCATAATTCCAGCGGCAAAGCCCGATTCCCGGGTGAGCAATGCCAGCGCTGGGGTCGGCAAAATGCCTAAATCAACCACGTTTATGCCACAGGAAAGCAAGCCAGCGCAAACTGCCTCCTTAATCACATCCCTGCTTATTCTGGTGTCGGTAGCGATGCAAACTGTGGAAGTGGGAGGTAGGGTAGAGCCTATGGCTAAGGCAACCCGCCTGCAGAAATCAGGGGATAAATCCTGGTTGACTACGCCCCGGATACCACTGGTCCCGAATAGTCTCCCTGTGTGCATTTCCTGCCTGCCCGTGTCATCCTGGGCGAGGCGAAGGATCTCCGAGATTATCCGGTCGCTACGCTCCCTCAGAATGACATGAGGAGTGAGTAGTTACTTTAAGTAGAGGATAGCACGGAATCGAGTGGTTGGCAATGAGCACACGATGTAATAACATATGTTAAACTATACTTCTCTGTCATAAGCAGCGCTGTTTTGAAAGCATATAATGACCAAGGACATAGTTTGGGTTCTGCTAATCACCATTTCGCCAATTAGTGAATTAAGGGGTGGTATACCGTTAGACATATCTTTGGGACTACCCCCTGGTTTGTCTTCCTTATAGCGGTCATTGCTAACGCCTTGATATTTTTTCCCGTCTTTTTTGCTTTGCGCCTTTTTTATGATAAGCTCCTATGTCGAATTCAGTTGTTTAACAGGTACCTAGAAAGCTTGAGAAAAGAGGCAAGCCGAAAGTAGATAAATACGGCTTCTGGGGATTAGCTTTGTTTGTGGTTGTACCCTTGCCTCTCATTGGCAGCCGACGCGCTTTTCCCATCGGGTGGTCTCCTCAAGATGCGTGTCTTCACGAAGGCGAAAATCTCGTGGCGTTCTTCTTTCCAGAGGTGGATGAGGGCTGGCATCATCGACACAATGATGACGACAGCAATGATGACGAGAAAATACTTATCGAGGACTTCGGGGGGGATGAGCCGGCACAGCAAATAGCCCGCTAACGTTACCCCAATTGTCCAGAGAAGGCCGCCAAACAGGTTGAAGAACATAAAGCGGCGCCATTTCATATCCGCCGCTCCCGCCACGATGGGCACGAAGGTGCGAATGAAGGGCATGAACCGGGCGATCGTGACGGTTTTGCCGCCGTGTTTGTTAAAGAACGCCTTGGCCGCGAGCAGATTCTTCGGTCGGAACAGCAGCGATTTCGGTCGTTTGAAGAGCGGTGGCCCTACTTTTCTACCAAACCAGTAGCCCACGTTATCACCCAACACCGCCGCCACAAAGAGCAGCGGCATCAGAACCCAAAGATTGAGCTTGAGTTCTCCCCCACCCGGCAACTCCACTCCCTTGTAGGCAAACAGCCCGGCGGTGAGCAACAGGCTGTCGCCTGGCAAGAAAAACCCGAAGAATAAGCCAGATTCCGCGAAAATCATGGCAAACAGGATGCCATAGACAGCCGTAGCCCCGTACTCTGCTATCAGTCTACCCAAATCTATGAAGTTCATGGGAAAATCTTGCCTCTTAATTATAGCAAAATAGTGTGGAGGCAATTGGCAGATACGTATCGGGAACTGAATGCACCTTTACATCAGTTCATAGAAGCACGCCCCTTGGCGAAGAAAAGATTGCATCTCAACTTCGAGGTCAGCATCTTCGATGCTGGTTTCGAAAATAGCCTCTTTGACTTCGTTCTGGAGCGTATACGGGGACTATTTTGGCCTGGCTACTGGGCATGGATTGGAAGAAAGCCTTCCCTGCCATTGGGTTGGGTGTAGTTGTGGCTGGCGTCGTAGTGCTCTTAATAACTTTGGGGGTAACCAGCACCCTATGAAAACGAAATTTTCAGGGGTAACTAAATTAGATTCCAATAAGCAATTTAAGCAATTCAGAAATGGTTTTTGATGTGAGTGGGCATAACCACGAGCCCAGATATGAGTACTAATGTGAAAGGCTGGGTATCTTTGTGTACAGATACCCAGCCTTTCAGTGGTTCTGCCACCTACTATATTAGTTCTAACCCTTCCCTATTCTGAACATCTTGGTCCCGCACACGGGACATACGCCTTGGGTGGCCGGCCTGCGGTTCTTCATGATGATGTTTCGGGTATTCTTCATCTCTCTCTTAGCGCGGCACTTCATGCAGTATGCTTGCATCTGTTCACCTCCCTTTTTGTAAAAGGATAAGCCATCGTTATGAGAATGTCAATAGGTTTTCCTTAAATTTCCCTCAAATATTCTAAAAAATCTCGTTACTTATGTGCATTATCTCCAATTTATATTTGGAGAGGAGGTTCATCAAAAGATGATGAATGGATGATTCAAAAATTTGATGACCGAAATTCACGAATATGAAGGTCCCATTGACGTGTCCACTGGTGACAGGTTTGGTTATTTACTTAGAGGATTTGACACACAAGTTAGCGTTTTGTGACTCCTTAACTCCACAGTATGTCTTGGACAGCGCACAAAAAACTATTGACAACTTCTTAGATAATAGTGACATTATAGCACCTGACTATAATGCTGATAAACGTAAGGATATGAACTCACTTAATGGAGTTTCAAGACACTAAGTTTGTCAAGGCGGTTAAAGTTGTGCCAGGAATCTATCCAGCGGATGGTACCAGAGCGGCAGCGCATTGCTAGGGACTGAGTCTGTGCCCCCCCGGCGAAGTAGCGTACCCCGTTCAGCAATTCGCCGCTACTGACCCCGGTGGCAGCAAAAAACACATCGTCACTATCTATCAGGTCCTCCGTCTTGTATACCTTATCAACATCAACTCCCGCGGCTAGGGCGGCCTTTCTTTCGCTGTCAT
>Ga0315277_10001617_pt1 | contig 32432 bp, 32 predicted proteins | sample YL17G05_15_MG_FD_203695 | JGI IMG/M metagenome (GOLD analysis project Ga0315277, IMG submission 203695) | Sediment microbial communities from Yellowstone Lake, YNP, Wyoming, USA - YL17G05_15 | ecosystem: Environmental > Aquatic > Freshwater > Lake > Sediment | place: USA: Wyoming | collected...
GGGTCCCTTCAGCCAGATGAGCTGCGGGAGGTTGGGATCGACGCTGCCATCGAATGAGGACTCCACGCGTATCATCAAGGCGCCTTGCACTGAACGAGGTAACGGCTGAGGTTTGATCTCCACCTTCTCGCGGATGATGACCTGAGCGAGCAGAAGGGTAGGGAGGAAGAAGCAAACACAAGCAACGATTTTCAGCAGCCTATGGCAAAGGGGAGCCGACATACGCTACCTACGGTGAGATGGGGTGAAAGCTCTTTTGTTCGCTGAAGACGGCGAAAAGCTACAGATTTGCCGGGAAAGTGTCAAGAAAAAAAATCCGTGAAATTGGGATCGCCAACACGCTCGGGCAGGAGCAGTGAGTAATGGTAGGGGAAGTTGTCCGCTGGAGAGAGCTGTGACTGTGCTTCCTCTCGGTGAGAGGGAGCTACTTGAGCTGTTCGAGGGCCTTGAGCTTCTCTTCGGCCCGCTTGCGGTATTCAAGCGTGGGTGCGTGACGCGGCTGATGGACGTCAACTGGCGCACGGCAATTGAGATTATGCGGAGGGGAGGTACCGCGGACGCCACAAACAGTACCTCAAAAACGGCACAAAATCAACTCCCCCTTTTTTGGACAGGCGCACGAATATCTCAACCCTCCGAAAGGAGTTCCCTCGTCGAGGCAATTCCTTCGGGACGGGACAAGCCGACATGGCGATGCGGGTAGGAATGAATACTGCAGTATGATAAGCGTTGTCGTCGGTTGGATTCCGCGGAACTCAGCAGTCGTGAGCCAGACGATGAGATCTGCCAACTGCGGTCTGCACTCTCTCTTCTGCCGTCTTACTTACTACTTCACTACTTTCTACTTCCTACTTTTTACCCTCCACTTTCTGCTCCTGACCTCCTACTCACCCTTCCCCCTACTGATTCATCACCGCTACGATCCTCACCGGTCCTCCGCTCCCTCCATTGATCTTCTTCGACTGAAAAAGAAACCCTCCCCTATCAGGGGAGGGCTGGGTGGGGTCAGCACATCTTGGTCAATCCTTAGTCCATCACCGCCACAATCCTTACAGGTCCTCCGCTCCCTCCTTTGATCTTTATCGGCAGCGCAATGATCGTGAATCCCTTCTCCGGCAGCTGATCAAGGTTCGCAACGTTCTCCATCGCCGGTGTGCTCTTCTCATAAAGGGTCACATGGGTCTTGAAGTTCTTCGATTGGCCGTAATCGATGCTCGGTGTATCAAGACCAATCGCTCTGATCTTACGATTCTCCACCAGCCACTTCGCGGCGTCTGGGTGTAGGCCTGGAAAATGGAGTTTCGCCACCGCCTCCGCTCCCCGCTCGTTCGTTCCCATATACTTCACACGATCCGGGTAGTACTTGCCAAACCCCGTCCTTAAGAGGATGATGACATCGTTGAGTTGCTGACCGTGCTTGCTTTCCCATGCTTGGAGGTCGTCAGCCGTGACTTGGTAGTCAGGATTCCCCGCACACTTGTCGGAAACATCAATCACGACGCCCGGGGCAATGAGCTTCTCGAGCGATAACTCATCGAGATGCTCGCGATCCTTGAAGAAATGAATCGGCGCATCGATATGCGTACCGCCGTGCTCGGGCGTCCAGAACCGGTTGGCCGTGTAGTACCAACCGCCTGGCGTGTATCCTTCTGGCCCCTTCTCGAAGACAAAGCCTTTCTCAGTGGGCCAGTAGACTGTTGTTGAATCATAGGCATAGGTCAGGTCGACAACTTTCCCAGAGAACGGCTGGTGCTTCGGCGAACATCCAACAAACGCGAGCGCGGCTAAGAAGACAATGTATGTTTTCATGTGCTTGCCTCCTTTGTGGCTGGACACAATCTAATCACAAACGCCGGGAAGCACAAGCCCCCGACTCAAGCCACGCCGGGCTGCTTGAGCTCTACACCCAGGACCTCGGTTCATGAGTTCCAAAAACCGAGAATCCTACCGGTGCCACTCCTGTCTCAGGGTGAACATACTGCTTTGATAAAGCCGCTCCGGGGAGGTGTTCGAGAGGTCATCCGTTGAGCCGAGGAGCGGGTCTTTTCCGATCGCCTGGTAGCACATCTGCACGAACGTCGCGCACTGGATGGCGTATTTCTCGTCAAAGATATTCCGCTTGTGGAGCCTCCCTGTGAGCATCGCCCACAGTGTTCCGAAGAGCTCTTTGATGGGATAGCGATAACGTTCGTCATAGGCGATGTCAATCCCTGTGGAGAGAACCTTCCTCTGCTCCTCTGGTTTGAGATCCATCCCGAGCACACAGGCATGCTCAATCGAGTCCTTGCACCATTTCTCCAAAAGGCTCTCTTGCGGACCGTTGATGAACTGGAACTCTTTCCAGCTGAAATGAAAGTCGCTCTCTAAGATGAACAACTTCTCCCTGCCTGGGGACCCACGCCGCTCCCCCATCAGGAAGGTGTGGTTCCACTTTGAGCGCTTATGGCCGGGAGTAATCTTGGCCTGGCCGATCCGAATCAACTCATAGATCGGATCAGTCAGTCCGACCAAGCAGACGCGGCCCGGCGCGTAGTTCTGCCGAAAGAAATCAAGAGCTTTCGTGTTCATCTAAGATCCTGCGGCCCATCAATTGATCGAGCTTCTTCTGTTCGCGCATCACCCACTCCCTCACACAACCCTCACCTTCAACCTGCCAAGCAGACGAGCAAGCTCATCCGCCTTGTCCGTCAACACACCGTTTACGCCCGTGCGGTAGGACTGGAGGATGAGGGTCGGGTCGTTCAAGGTCCAGTGAATGACCAACTCCACGGGACTGTCATCTTCATAATCGCGATCGTTGACCGCCTCCTTGATCTCGTCAAAATCGCCGGGGCGGAACTGATGGCCGATGGAAACGACCTTATTCCCCATGCGCCGCGCGACACTCAGCGGATTCTTCTTGCCGCCCAATACCTGCTTCACTCCACCTGCCGCATCGTAGGCAAAGAGGCACCGGTCACCCGTCTCCGCACGAACGTTTTCTCGAAGGATGCCGAGAATCTCCTCATTGGGATTGCAGATGACCAGGTACTCCGGAAGCGGCCCTTGCCGCAATTGAGCGGCAATCCTCCGACCGATCCCGCGTCCAAATTTCGTATACAGGTTGCGGTCAACGCCGTCGACTGGATACTTCATGTCGAAGAAGAGAAACCGCAGCCGATTCGATTCGGCGGAGACGAACTGTAGGAATTCCTCGAGCGTCGGAATCGGGTGCTCGATGCCGTTGACGAGCGCATAATGATAATTCTGGCGCACCTCTGCAAGGGTCAGATTGATGATGTCGTACTGATTGAAGGACTCCAGTCGGCTCTCGGGCCGATCGACGTACCGCCCGTTTTGAAACTCCTTTGTCAGGACTGTCGTCCGACCGTTGTCCCGTCGGAAAACGGGTGAAACCAGCTCATAGGGGAGGTCCTCGAATATCGTGCGATCGAGATGGGGAGGAAGCTTCACGGGCTGGGCATCGTGGAAAATGACAATCTGATCGTCTCTTGTCAGACAGAGGTCGAATTCGAGTCCGTTCGCTCCGAGATCGAGTGCTGCTTTGAACGAGGCAATGGAGTTTTCGGGGAACCGATGCGGCGCCCCTCGATGGCCGATGTTGAAGAGCTGGCGCATGGGGATCTTCAGTTCGTACGGCTTGTCTCGTGAACTGTCGATTGTGACATCCTCATCGTCAAAGTGCTTGTTGATCTCATAGTTGCTCTGCCATCCGGTGTCCCAATACGGCAGCAGCACAGGACAATAGATCGGAAGAACAGCCGCTGAAACGTCCTCCGGCGCAAGCAACGACTTCGTCCGCTTGGAGAAGTTCGGCTTTGCGAAACCGACGCGGATGAAGTGATCACGGCTCGGCTCGTAAGCCGGATTCTCCGCGACGAACGTTTGTGTCCCAGGATCTGCTCTCAGCCGAAGTGAGTCAAAGCCGACGTTTGGATTCCACGCCTGTATTTCAATGATCTCGACTTCGAGGCCGTCGAAGACCGGAAACTCACGATCGGCAATGGGAGCTGTTGAGGGAAGAGTTGGATCGAAGAGGACGACTTTAAGATAGAGAGGTTTCATGGATTGACCTTTCGCAACAAAAATAGTTGAATCCGCAAGACTGCGCTCTATCACTGCTGATAGTCATTTCTGTGTGGGCCTGAATGTCCCTCCCATTCCTGGCCGATTGTCTGGGGCGCCATCGCGAGGACTTCAGCAAGCTTGTTCGTGGCGGTATCTGCCAAAAAGTTCACAACTGCGCTGATTGATGTTGCCTACCCCGGTTCCTTACTCGGAGGGCCGCCCGGGCTCAATTCCCCTTCCCTCTCTTTGCCTGCCGTCTTGAACATCGTTCTGAATACCTCGGCGAGTTTATTTGTCGCATCGTCGGTGAACAGTCCGACGAGCACGCTGATTGCCGCGACGCCGAACGCATTGATGGATCTTGTGGCGTCCGCCGTAAGGAGTCCGGCGCGAATAGCAACATAGAAAATGAAAGCCATGATGCCGCCAAGGATAGGAATCATGAAGTACCAGAGCGTCCAAGACCGGAAGAGCCTTCGTTGCCCGCGGAAGTCCATCAGCGACCCAAGGCCGTGTGCCGATCCCCCTAGCAGACCAAACAAAAGCGTCAGCAAGAGATAGCTCCGCTCCAAGACTCCAGGTAACTCGGAACCCTCGGCCGGCCAGAGCTGGACAATCCATGATATCGAGGCGGTCGCGATGAGAAGAAACCAGATCGCGAGCGCTCGGTGGATCCAAGGATTCATTTTGGCCAGCTCTTCCGTGACGAAATTCAAGTCACTCGACTCTTTCTTCTTCAAGTCGTCCGGCGGTTGTTGAATATCATCAGCCATAGTAACCTCCATAATTGTGTGGTGCTCGACAATATCTTTCTTCTTCGGACCCTTTCTATCTTCGACACACGTTGGTCAGGTGCGCGCCTGTCCATCATTTCTTCAATTGAGTGCCGATGACCACGCCGACCGCAGTCGAACCGAGGATGGTCCCCCACGATGGCAGTCCAAGGTTTACTGAGGGCGGTTCCTTCAGCAGCTTGACATAGTCTTTGTTCAACTCCTCATACTTGGCGTAGGCGTCATCATACCCTCGTTTGTACGCTTGAGCTTTTTCTCGCTCCAGCGTGAGCACGGAATCCTTCAGCGCAATTGTCTCTTGCCGGAGAGAATCAACCACAAGCAGCTTGTCCCGCTGCTTCTTGTAATTCTCCGCATTCATCTCGTTGATCAGAAATGGCTCAGCAAACCACACGGGAATCCCGAGGTATTGAAGCGAGAGCTTCTCTTTCTCGTCGTACCTCTCGGTGATCGGCAAAGGCGTGGTCTTGAGCGGCGGAAAGATCTCCCGCACTTTCACCAGCAGCTCGTCCGTTTGCTTTGTGCGCCGCACATCGAGCTGCTTTGCCTGGCGCTCCCGTTCCAGCTCATCGACCCGGCCGAGCAGCGTTTTCGCTTCAGCCTGCAGAGTGCCCACCTTGAGTTGGAGGATTCCTTGCAGTGAATCCTTCACCGCGACAACGGTCAGGACCGAATCGCGCGAGAGGCGCATCTGCTGCATCTCGGTTTCGGCTCTGTGTATTGCCTCTTGGTCGACATACCGCGCGGTGAGGTATGTCAGCGCGAGAAGGAGAAGCACGACAAAGATGCCAGCGGCGATCAGAAGATTTTTCATCACGAGTACACCTCCAGTCTGGATTCCGTGACCTCTTTGAACCCCAACGCACGGCCAATCCGGAAGACCAAACCCTTCTCCCCCTGAACGGAGTCGTAGTTCACCGCATGGCCGTTCGCAACCGCATCGTGCAGCTTGATATACGTGTTCCGCCCATCCCGCTCCAGTTCCATGATAAGGCCTTTGACCATGCTGCCGGCCGCAACATTCATCACGTTGATCTGCTGCACGTTCGCTTCAAACAACTGATCCTTATCAGACTCGGTCAGCAGTCGCGGCGCCGCGGGCGCGCCCCCCAGGTCGCTCGTTTTCACCAACCCGCACTCGTTGATCACGCGACTCCAAAACTCCATATCCGGCGCGGGATCGCTCTTATCTTTCCTCACCATCGTATGACCGATAATGCCCTGGAAGCCCGTCAGCAGGTCACCATAGTAAGCAAGGACCTTGTCCGGGACTTTCCGTTCGATTCCGAACCTGGGGCACAGCTCATTGATCAGTTGGATCAACGAGTCCACCTGAACCTTTTCATATTTGTCGAAGTACCGGTATCCGCGATAGACCTCTCCGTAATCGAACGCTTCCTGGCGGTTCTTCAGCGTCCTGTCGGAGATCGTATCGAAACAGTACAGCTTCCCGCTCGATTCAGTCAATCCCCCCTCGCTGGCAATCTCGATCCCGATGAAGCGTTTTTCGAATGCAATCTTGTTTTCCGCTGGCCACGGCAATCCGAATTGCCACGCCCATGCTTCAGGATCGAAGACTTCAAACACTGTTCCATCCCGTTCGATGATGTAAGCGGTTCCAACCTGAAGCGGATCCTTCATCCACCACTCGAAGGTTGAGCGCGCCGACCCACCCACGGTATGGTGAATGCAGATGCCGGTCTTGCCCCCACTTCGGGGAAAGTATTGATTCTCCGAGAGTCGCATGCTGCGGATGAGAGCCATAAGCTGCTCCTTTCTCTGCTTGATGAATGTTTATGAGCCAATTCTGTTCACGTTCTTCCAAGTCCGCACGAGGCCGTCAACGATCGCGTTGATGACGTCCTTGTTCGTCCAGTAACCCAGATGTGAAGCGGGATTCCAGCTGGTGAGCCAATTCCCCGCGTTGACGGGTTGATCGTTGACGCGGGCGGCATACTCTGAGTTGAGCACGCGGAGCGGATATGCGATAATGTCATCCTCGTCAAAAAAATTGATCCACTCACCCAGGAGATTTGGATAGAACGTCATGAGATCCTTTGAAGGTACATCGATCGGTTTACCGAATTCGTCAGCAGCGCCGCTTTTCGGAAAGCGGAGGCTCCAGATGGCGATCGGACTCCCCATGGTATAGAAGAGCGTGAGCGTCTTGCCTTGCTCAAGGGGATTATCGCGGATCAGTGAGCGAAGGGAGTCCGAGTACTTTCGTGCCTGGAGATCGTAGAAATAATTGCTTGCGATCACCGTCCCAAGGCTGTGCGCAACGCAACAGAGTGGTGCGGTCGTGCCAGCCCCTTCGGCAAGCGTTCTCATCGCGTCTGCGAACACGGCGTGCACGTCGTCATAAATAACCTGCTCTCTGCGCGCTGGTTGATACGCTAGACCGTCGGCGGCAAGGTCAATCATCAGTTGCCGAAGTGTGAGGTAGTCCAAGTCGTGCTCCGCCTTGACTCTCTCCCAGAGGATATCCTCTCGACGTTGTAGTACCGGGGCCCAGTACACGGGTCGGAGGACGAGGTCTTCTCCCACCCCCTCTCCAAATTCACGGAGCCTGCCTGCAAAACCTTGACGAAGGAGCTCCATCATTGGCTCGGCGAAATTAGGATCCTGCTTGCCTATCCCGTGTATCAACGCTACGGCAATTTTCGTTCGGCTCATTCTTCAACACTGTCATTGACACGACGATTTGGTGGTACAACGCGATCGCGACACGAGAAGAGTCTGTTGGTAATCATCGTCCAGGTTTTGCCACGATCCTCGCATGTGCTCGTCCGATGATTCTGCTGGACATCGTCGCGGAAGTCATCATGATTCGCTTTCGCCACATCGATGTGGGCTTGAGGTGTGATCTTGTTCTCGGATGTAAACTCAAACGAGCGTTGCAGATGTAAACAGTGCAGCACTCCGATGACGGAGCCGCCAGACACAGTCGAGATGAGCTCGATGGGCCGAAGAAGATTGAGTTCAGCTCGTCGTGCAAGGACACCAGAGTGGAAAAACGACGCGCGGAACCCTCCCCCCGAGAGCGCCAAACCCAGCCTTCGCTCTGTTCGCACGAAGACCTCCCTGGGCTAGGAATCTAGTTGAAAAGTGGTGCCACCAAGACACCCCGCCCGAACGACGCAGGCGGGCGGGGAAGTCACAAAGTTTCTCCAAAGGGGACAAAATCAAAAAGTTTTTCTTTTCAGCCTGAGGCTGATGAGCCTTTGGCTCAGTGTTTTGGTGACTTTGTGGTCCCGCTCTTTGCCTGCCCGCCTAGCGTTAGGCTGCGTTTGGGCAGGCGGGGATTCCGCTGTATAAGCGGGATTTCCCGCCCTTCAGGATTCCGCTCTTAAGGCGGGATTCTGAGGAGCGGAACTGAACAGCGGAACAAAGATGATGTTCTCGACCGCGGTTCTAGTGGGCAAGCAGTGGTTGTGTTGGAATAAGTGCTGATCTTTTGGTCGGATGAGAAACACGCTGCAGCTAGCCGGTGAATTCGTCCGGCATATAACATGCGCGAGCCAATGAATGGACATGAACGGTCTTGGGCTCGCAGAGGCCTGCGACTAGCTGAATGTTGCGTTTTTTGCATTTAATGTCAAGCCTCTGCGAATAGCAGTGGAAATGGGAAAATGGCGACTCAGCGGGCTGAAGAAGGTAAGTCCAAGGAACCTCGAGTGACAGCCGTGGGGGAAAGTGCCGCCAAGCTGTACAGAAGAATTGACAGGATGAAGAGAACAACAAATCCAAGCTCAATCGCCAGCAGCACAGCCACAGTTGCACTCATCACCGAGCAGTATCCGTTGACACCCCAGGCATAGGGAATGAGCGATTCCGCTTGACGTGAAACAGCTTTGAGGCCAAGAGGGAAAGGAAGGCCCATCAGAAAAGCCAACGGGGCGAGAAAGAGCACACAGAGAACCAGCCGCCACCCGAACGAAAGAACGAGCAACGCCGATAGCACTGGAGAAAGGAAGACAGCATACAGCAACAAGGTTAGAACGATTCCAACGAACACGAGGCGTGACATATTCGGGCTTCGCTCGGCAAAGCGTTCCGACACATAACTTCCAAACCCGGAGGACACCAACATCGCAGCAATAACGGCGGACAGAGAATAGACAGGATGACCGAGAAACAGAATGAACTTCTGAATCATAACCATTTCAACGAACATATACCCAAATCCAATGGAACCGAAATAAAGAATAGTCTGCAACATCGCTCCCCGTGGGGCGCGCTGCTTGCGCTTCAAGAGCAGAGGGAGGATAATAAGGACAAAACTGAGCAGCGCCAGCTGTGCAAACGTAGCGAGCAAGAGAACATAACCCAACTCAAAGAATGTTGCCTCCGTTGTCCCGTAGGCTCTCATCAGATCCGAAAGCCGCGTCCACTTGAAGAAGTGCGAGAAGTACGGTCGATTGTCCGTCGCCGGTTCAAGAGAAAAAGGGTAACGATCAGCAAAGTCTTTCTCCCGACCGTTGATGATTGCCATCGTTGCTTCATACGGATACGGTGGCGTGAGCACGTGGTAGCGGTTGACTTCATCCGGCTGGATGCCCGGCACATACACCAGGTCAAATCCATTTTCATCGCAAAACCTGCGCACCAACCGAATTTCTTCTTTCGTGAACGGCTCCTTCTTCACCATCGCACTGAACGAATTCCAGCTCCTTACGGCGACAAGATGGTTCTCTGGGCTCTTGACCCTCTTCAATCTCATCACCTCGAATATCATCCCGATAGCCTTCAGCGGACTTCGCGGGGGAAACGTCATCCAGCAATGAACCGCGAGGATTCCATTGTCCGTCAGCCGATCGATCATCGTCTCGAATGATTCAACGGTGGACAGGTAATTCTCAAAGAGAGCTTGCGTCCCGGCCGCTGAGGCGATAAATCCCTCGTGGACAGGCAGGACGATGATATCAAACCGGTCGGTCAGCCGCGCGAGAAAAGAACGCGCTTCTCCGATGACGATATGTACATCCTCGCGGCGGAGGAGATTCGCCGATTCAGCCTTGTACGCTTCAGCCAGCAGCTCCACTAATTCCCCGTTCATCTCGACGCCGGTGATGGACTCCGCTCTGTTGTGAACCGCGAGATGGATGTCATTGCCGGTCCCCGACCCAAGAACAAGCACTCGCGGCTGTTCCCGCAACTGATACGGCAGCGCGAAGATCGAATGTTCGAGCATGCTCAGCGCAGCCGTGTCGCGCACATCAAGGATCGATCCCAGCCATTCTCCATCGCTGAACACCCCATGCTGATGAGGAATCTTGCCCTGGTACGATAGACTCATCCCCGGCGCATAGCGAAGGGCTGAGCTTTCTACTACCTCCAATACACCAAGCGGACCCACCCTCTCGTGCACAATCCGAGCATCCGGAAGGAGAAGAGACTTAGAAAGACTCTTGTACTGGGATCGCTCGGGGCGCGGCAGCGGCACAACCAGAACAACCACCATCAGGAAAAGAGGCAGACCAATCAATACCATTCCTGTTCGTCGAAGATCATAAGCTGCCAGCACGAGCGCTGGGACGGTGATGAGCGCCATTGCGAAAGGTAAATCGTGCGGATGAATCCATTCCATCAAGAGGACCGCGCCAAGACTGCCGATGCCTGAACCGATGAGGTTCGAGAAGTAGAGTCTCCCCACTCGATCAGGGTAAATGATAAAGGAAAGACCAATCACCGTGGCGCCAAAGAAGAACGGAAGGAACGCGAGGATATAGAAGAGGAGCAGCTGCCAGAATCTGACAGGATCCCAAACCATGAGAAAGGGATCAAGAGAAATCTGCGAGAGGAGCGACGGCGAGAGAACCAGCGAGAGAGAGCAAAGGCTGGTTGCAGCTCCAACAACGAGACTTGCCCGTCGCAGAAGAGAAGATCGAAACAAATAGAGGAGCGTTCCGCTGACGCCAAACCCGAGCAGTGCTACGCTGATGATCATGTACGCGAAGTGATACCACTGCGCATACGAAAGAATACGCATCAGCGACAACTCAAATCCGAGGAGTGCCGCGGAGAGTACTCCAACGATCCACGCGAGGCGAGTGGTCATTGTTGTCTTGTAAGCGGGACAAAGCGGACGGGGGCAATGCTGCGAGTCGTGATCTTGCCACCCCGTTTCTCGACAAGCACAAGATTCTGGACGAAGAACGGATGACCGACCGGGATCACCATTCGGCCCCCATCCCGGAGTTGCTGGACGAGCGGCGGAGGAACATGCTCAGCGGCAGCGGTTACAATGATCGCATCAAACGGCGCACGCTCTGGCCAGCCATAATAGCCGTCAGCCCAACGCACCCGCACCTTCCCATACCCTAGTCTCCACAGCCGCTCTTCGGCCGACTTTGCGAGCGACTGAACGATTTCGATTGTCCAGACCGAGTCGACGATCTCCGCGAGGACTGCGGCCTGATACCCAGAGCCGGTGCCAATCTCGAGCACTCTGTGGCTCCTCTTCAGCGCAAGCAATTCAGTCATGAGCGCGACGATGTACGGCTGAGAGATCGTCTGGCCATATCCGATCGGCAAGGGCCGGTCCATGTAGGCTTCCCGCAGGAGTTCGGGTGGAACAAACTGATGACGCGGAACTCGACGCATCGATTGAAGCACGGCAGAATCCATAATGCCTTGCTCCTGAATCTGCTCGCGCACCATCGTCATTCGACGCTGCTCGAATTCCTTTTCCTGTTGGGAATGAACAATGGTCTTTCGCGAAACCGCTCCAGGATCTGCTGACTCGGTGAGAGAGAGAAAGAGGAAGATAAGTAAGAGGAGGAATTGTGGGAGGACTTGACGTATCATCGTCGCCTCTGTGATCGGTCACGACGAATGTGGTAGAGAGGCTGCCCCTGGATGAGCTTTCTGGATTCCTACCGGCTCACCTTGCACCTCCTCAAGTTACGTGTTTCCTTGTGAGTGTCAAGTGGGCAGGTCTTGGTCCGTTTCACTGTGTTGTTTACCCGGCTCATCCGTCTTCGGCGAAAATGCGCCCCCGGCGCAAGCTGTCAGACGACTCAAGAAGCTTTGTATCTTGTGCACGAGAATCGATGCAGATTTCGGCCTCAATGAAGACTCCAGCATGTCTTTCCCAGAAATTGGCGTACCCGTCATCGCCTCCGAAGCGCCGTTCGAAAACGTTCTCGTAGAAATTCCCGCTGTGCTTTTTCTCTCACGACTGGAGCTTGTACCAGTCACTCGTCCACGGTGAGATGCGCCATCCGCGCTCTGCAGCGAGCTCGAGATCTGCCGCAGTTGGGTCGTTCGTTGGATCACCGTTGCGGAACCGCTCCGGGAAGATCTGATACCAAACGGCATCTTTCGCCCACTGTGGAACCTAGAGTTGTGAGAGACCCGTCGAGTAAAAAATGAACAGCGCGAGGCAAATGCGGGCGAAGTGCTTCATTATTATCATGCTCCAGATGTTGGGGGAAGAGAAACGCAGGAGATCGTGAGATGGGCGCTACGATTATTCGCCGGTTTCATCATCCTTCGGTGGCGGGATGCGTCGAACGCGCACACGATCAATCACGCGGTCGTTTACCTGTTCCACGGTAAACTCGACCCCATTGACTTGAACGCTCTCGCCCTTTTGCGGAATGTGTCCAAGCTGCTCCAGCACAAATCCACCGATGGAGAGGATATCCTTTGGAGATAACTCTTGACTAATGAGTCGCTCGACGTCGTTGGTCGTTAGACTTGCATCAAGAACGTATTCATCGTCGCTGACTTTTGTAACCTCAGGTGACTCGCGGTCAAACTCATCCTGAATCGGTCCGACGAGTTCCTCCAGCACATTCTCCAGCGTAATGAGGCCGGCCGTTCCTCCATACTCATCGGCAAGAATCACCATGTGGGTTTTTCGCTGAAGTATCGTCTCGAGGACTCGCTCCAGGTTGGCCGTTTCCGGCAAAAAGGTCGCGTCACGGAGTACCGATTCAAGAGTGAAATCAGCCTTCAGGTGTCGGTCTTGCTTGAAGATGTCCTTCGTATAAATGACCCCGATGATATTGTCAATCGAGTCCCTATAGGCGGGGTAGCGGGAGAACTTGTTGGTGCGCATGATGTTGATGTTCTCTTGTACCGGCGCTGACAAAGAAAGCGTCATCATTTCAGTCCTTGGGACCATTGAATGGCGGGCCTGCTTGCGACGGAAGTCCATCGCGTTCAGGACAATGCTCTTGCTCGCCACCGACACGCGCTTGTCCTGAGCCAGGAGCAACCGTAGCTCTTCCTCCGAATGTGTCAACTCAGCCTCGCCGACTGTGCGAATTCCCAACCCTCGAACAACCGCATTCGCAAGCGTGTTCACAAACCAGATGAACGGCCTGAACACGACATAAAAGATCCTGAGCGGGTAGGCGACGATAAGTGTTGCCGAGCGCGGCCGCTGAATCGCAAGCCATTTCGGCGCTTGCTCGCCCAGCACAATGTGAAGGATTGTAATGATGGAAAATGCCACCCCGAAGGCAATCGCCTGAATCGCGTCAGGATTGGTGAGCCCAATTCGATCAAAAAGAGGCCTGAGCAGGTTCGCCACAAACGGCTCCCCAATCCACCCCAGGGCCAGGCTGGTCATGGTGATGCCGACCTGGCTGGCCGAGAGATAGGTATCGAGATGCGTTATGACCTCTTTCGCCATCCGTGCACGCCAGTCCTTCTGAGCAACCAGCGGTTCAATTTGCGTTATCCGCACCTTCACAATCGCGAACTCGGCAGCCACGAAGAAAGCGTTGAGGAAAATGAACGCGAAGACAAGAGTAATATTAAAGATTACGTCCCACATGGTGATTGAGCGATCAAGCCATCAGGTCATCGGGCCATCGAATCATCGGGTCGTTGAAGCGCTCTCTCAACTCGGGTGATTTGACCCTTCAAGGATGGGCACCGTTTCATGAATCTACAATCTTCAATCTACAATTTAGAATTGCAGTCGAATATACCTGAATTTCGACTGGCCTTCAAGAACGCGCAGCAACAGCGTGAGGAAACGGTCAAATCGGGGCACTTTGCAGGATGAGCGGGCGAGAATTCTTCTCGAGCGGAGGAAGACTTTAGCGTCTGAGCTGCTCAGAGATCCACGAAAGGTAAGCTTCCATTTTACCAAGGAAACTGAGGTAGGCGGTGGACCACTCAACCGGATTCGTGGGCTCGCGTTTGCCGAGAGATTCCTGGAACACTCTCGACACCGACATAGCCACCCTGTGTTTTCCTTCCTCGACCACAGCTTCAACCGTGGAGGAGTAGTACGCTCTCAGGTTGCTGATGTCCCACCTCACGCTTGCCTCCGGGGTTTGCTTCGCGAAGAACGAGAGATCGGTCTTCCCGGCGCCCGACATCTCATAGATCAAGAGGTTCCATCGCTCCATAATCTTGCGGAACTCCTCTTCACTCCGACATACCTCGAGCGGAAGCCGAGCTGCGGCTTCTTCCGTTGCCAGCGAATGTCGGAAGAGGACATCACCGCCGATGAGCTGGGAGAGCAGGTTCACGTCCTTCCGCGTGCCCAGCACTCGATGAGCAGCTATATACGTTTCACGTTCGAAATTCCGCGCGCTCGACGATGCCGGCTGCGGCTGTTGCCGCGCCATCATTTTTATGCGAACCTCGAACTCTGCGTCAGCTTTCGCCGACGTTGAAGTCTCACGCCCTGACCGCATATCATCGCCAATCGGGGCGGCTCCAGCCTGGGGGAGGTCGAGAATCCGAGCCCGGGTATCCCAGTCAAGCTCATCGAAGTGCTTTGCTGCTTGCATGGTGGCTGGAAGTGAATCCGCTCTCGCCTGCAGAAGCAGTAGCAGCTTGGTGAACAGGCGATCCTTGTACACCGACTTAAAGTGGGACATGTCAGCGAGAACATAAAGATCATCCTCCACACACGAGAAGATGGAATTGAAGAGCCGCGCGATGCGATACTCCCCGATCTTCCGATCGTCGATGTACCGCATGGTGTAGTCCACCCCGGCCATGGTTGTGTCAAAGATCACCGCCTTTTTCCGATGACCACGGATGGTCTGAGGCGTTCCCACTGCCACGTTCCGCAGCGCCTGCAAACGAAGCTGCAGTTTGGTGTGCAGCGACGTTCCATGGAACGGCACAACGACGCCGATATCAACCGCCCGGCGATGAGGCTGCATGAGGGCGTGTTTCACCAACTCCATCGTCTTTTTTGTCTGAGGATCGTTGAAGGGGACGATCCTTTTCTTTCCGATATACTGACGGCATGCGGATCGCAAGACGCTCGTATCAAGAAAATAGACCCTCCCTTTCGCTTCCGGCGGCGCGGTAACCTTCAGTTGATTGTCAAAGAGGACAGAAGCAACGAATGCTGAGAGCTTGGTGGTTGTTGCGATCTGAGATGGGAGAAACATGCACCACTGGGCGTTTCGCCGGGACCACTCAACGAGTTGATTCAATTGCTCCGTCTGAGCGACGTGAAGGAAAATGTCCCGTTGCAGCCAGGTTTGTGCAAGGTCGCTCGTCGAGTACGATTCCGGACCGAGTTGAAACGGATCGCCCGCCACAACCATCTTTTCCGTGGCCAGAAGCGCGAGTGCAGCGAGATGCGGCATCGGCACCGACTCCGCATCGTCGACGATGACAAGGTCGAATTGACCATTCCTGAGGCGTGGGTCGGTGAGGATGGTGCCGACGGTTGTCGCCACAAGCCGCTTCGAGGAGAGAAGTGCACGCTCATCGACCGCAATGAACGCGTCAACATCCTCGGTCACCTTCTTGACCCCACCCAGCTCCCCTAAGCGTTTCACCGCTGCCTGGTACTCTTTGAGCTCGCTGGAATCGATTGGAGCCTGTGCTGACGTCCGCATGAGCTCTGCCGTCAGAGCTTGCTGCATCGCCTGCAGCCTCTTTTGCTGAGCCTGTTTTTCAGCCAGCTCTTTCTGCGCACCCGCCTTTTCTTCCTTGTTGAAGCCCTTCTTCAGTTTTTCCAACATCGACGCGTTTTGTGCCCTGCCGATGGTCTCCTTAATCCCTTTGAGGTCGTCGTTGACCTTGTCCAACTGCTTCCTGTTGTTGTCCGTCCGCTCGCGCAGTTCGCTCAGCTTCGCATAGAAGTCCTCGCGAAGGAATTGATGGACCTTTGTCCGCCAGTAGCTTTGCAGAAGCGCCACGCGCTCTTCGAACATCTTCTTCTTCTCGCTCTTCTGCTCTCCAACTTCGTACTCCAACGATATCGAGCCCAAGCGCTCAGCGTCAAGCCTCACCGGCAACCCAGCGCGCGTTCCCACAGCCTTGATGTCGACACCAAGATCTGCGCTCAGCGCAATCGTTCGGATCACCGCCTCATCGACAAGGTCATGGCTGTTGGCCACCACGAGAACTCTCTTGCCCGCCTTGAGGTAGTTCAACGCGGTGAGCGCCAGAAGGTGGGTCTTTCCTGAACGAATTGGACCCCAGATGTACGAAACACGGTTGTTGAGGATGTTCTTGATGGCGTCCTGCTGGTCCGGCGGTGTCGTAGCCAAGAAGGACGGTTCAAGGTTCGCTGGATGGGCGTTGGCTGGATCCTCCGGATGAAAGAGCGCAGAGACAACAGGATGAGTGTCTGCGGCAGCCCCAAGCGTATTGATGATGGGCTTGAGGTGGTCGTCGTAGCTCCAGCTGCATTTGATCTCGGGGAGGACAGCCCCGAAATCCATCGGAAGAGCAACGGTGATGAATTGATTGTCGAGGCCGATGATCCTCCCTTCGATGGTGACAGGTTGGAGTTGGCTGAACATGAAAGACGCGCGCTCAATGCCACGGAGGTACAATTCTTCGGGAACCTCGAAGCGATAGTAAAAATAGTCTGCAAATTTGCCCACGTAGTCGCCACTGAAGAGCGTGATTTCACCCCGCGCATTCTTAAGCTGATTGATCTCAGCCTGAAGTGCATTCGCGAGCGTGTTCAGCAATGACGTGGTCGGTGTTTCTGAGCTTGGTGAACCCATGGGTGAGCGGCGATGAAATCCCGTGCATATCCTGAGCGCTGTCGTTCAGTCGAAGACGTCTTTCGTCAGAGCTATTATATGGAACAACAGACAATTCTCGTGTGGCGAACAACACAACCTGCGCGTACCAGCAACGATCATGGGCTAGTGACGCTTCTATAAAGAGTTCTTGAATTCAGAAAGGCACTAGTTATGGCTCTCTGTCGACCTGTCGCTCGACGGTCTCACACGGAGAGAAAATCGTGATGGAGTGAACCCAGGGAGGGTAAGAGATTCAACGGAGGATGAAAACACAATCACGGAGAACTCACGCACACACTCATGGTTTGTCTGGCAGCTCTTCAAATGCGTCTCCGAACAACTCATCCGCGACCGCAGAGGAGTCAAAAAAACCATAGAATTCTGTCCCCGCGAGTCTCTTCTGCTTGAAGTAAATGGCAAGGGCAGAGATGGTCACCCCGGCGATCAAACCGAACACGATGTATTTCTTCATGATCCCCCAAACCCTCTCGTAGAGTGAAGTCACTGATCGAAGAACGTGAGGCAATATAGTGGAAAGTGTTCTCTTTTTCCATTCACGCTCAGACCAGCCCATCAAGGGTCAGCGCCAGTCCAACAGAGGCAGCGTTTTCAGCGCTCAATCCACGAGAGCCGACCGGCTGGAAAGTTGGGGCGGATGACAACGTAAGGATACGATCGCACCGCCGCACTCACCCAGGCACGATCATCGTACTCGGGGCTCTTCCACTGATCCTTCACGGAGTCGGAGGCTTTCCAGCCCGAATCTGTCAGGATTGCCGTTGCGGTTTCTCCTGCCTGCAATTCCATGCAAATATTTATCCCTGCAGATCCAAACTGATCGAAATTCGCCGCCTCGACAGCAATCGAGTTCTTTCCGTGTCTCAGGAGCGAGCCAACCTCCCACATCTTCACGCGCTGGTGCTCCACGACAAGCGAGAGCGAGCCACGCGCGAGCACCTCACCGACCTCCACACCATTGACCCACGCTCGGGCGTAGGTATCCCCGATAAGCTGAAGCTTCGCACTGGATGGAGGCCTGTCAATTGAGAATGATCTTCTGAAGTATGCTCGCCGCACCTGCCGCGCCGTCGTGTCCCCCTTCCCCGGATTTCCATCCGGGTGATAGATCCATTGACTCGCAATCGTTGCATCTCGCAGCGTATCGCCACGCGACAGCCCATCAATCGTTTCCTCCCAGTATTCCGCTTGTCGGCCATAGCGAAGCATCAACCATTGCAGGTTCGCCTTCCGATTTGTCCTAAGCCACAACGAAGCGAAATCCTCCTTCAATTTCTTCAGGTCACCGACCAGCGTACGTGCCGATTCGAGCGCATTCCTTTTCAGCGAGTCCCGATTCGCGATCCTGGAGGTATCCTGCCACAGGCGCCTGATCCCTTTGCTTATCGACAACTTGCCGGCAAACCATTGATTCAGCCGGGCAACGAATTTGAGATAGTGAAGATGATCTCCATTCTTCGTCGCAGTCGATTCGAGCTCTTTCAGCAATTGCTGCACGAGGGACATTGAGGATTCCAGGTTCTCGATGCGCCAGGGTTTCGGAATTACCGATGCGCGTTCAGCCAGCATCGGATGGCGCCAGAGCTCATGCCAATCGAGTTGATTGAGCGGACTTCCCAGCAACGAGTATATCGACTCGCCAAGAAGCCCCGCGCGCTGGCTGCCGAAAAAGTCCGAAAAGAATCTCGAATTAAATGATGCGATGTCAGCCCTCCATGGCTGCCACGCACACTCTGCCGTCCAGGCGTAGCCGTACTGATTAAGCTCTCGCAATGCTTCACCGCCGTAGTCATTCCAGTTCGACGTAAGGATTCCACGAGAACCGTTCGAGTAGCCGTCTCGATTGAGGTTTTGCACGTTCACCACAGTGTTCACATAGTTCGGAAACGGGCCGGTGAAGTTCCACACTGCGGGCGACACGACGTACGGAAATCCCGCGTTCCGAAACGTTTCTGTGCTGAGATAGCGATCGTCCGCGCCATAGTGCCAGTCCACAATGATGACGTCCCTGGGAATCTTATCGAGAATTGTCGGATGGTGAAGAATCACATCGCCGTACATCATCGGCTTCTTCTTGTGCTTTTTGAGAATGGCAAAGAGTCTCTTATAATGCTCGGCATGCACGCTTGCAAGATCGCTTGCTGCAACACGATCCTTGTTCGCACCGAGCCCCACATCCCACGATTCATCTGCCCCGATATTGAAGTACGGGGAGCTGAAGGCGGCGCTCAGCTCACCGATCATCCCGTCGAGCATGGTGTAGACTGCCTCATTGGAGACGTTGACAGTGTGAGCACCCGGAAACTCACCGAAGCGAACGTATTCGGGTAGAATCAGGATGTTTTCCCAGTGGCCAAGGGTTTCGAAAATCGGTATCAGCTCAACATGGTATCGCTTCGCATAGGCATCGAGCTCCTTCATCTGAGCTGCCGTCAGCTCCCCCCGGCCCTGGCCAATCTGCGGATGACTCTTGAAAACGAAGATGTCCTCGATGTAGGGTGAGTACACGTTGAGTTTGTAGCGCGCCAGAAACCGGATGATCTTCTTGAAATTCTCCATCGTGGAGACTTGCCCCCGGCTCAGATCGTCCGTGATGCCCCGGATTCTCTGCAAAGGCCAATCACGAATGCTAACACCGGGCACTCTGATGCTCTTCTTCTCACGCTCCAATAGCTGAACAAGCGTCATTACACCGTAGAACCGCCCGCTCGGTGATTCCGCGATGATCACAACACCCTGTTCACCCACGCCGAGCACATAGCCTTCTTCTTTCATCTCGGCACCGAGCTTCACTTTCATTTCCTTCAGCCAACGCTGCGCGAATGTGCTTCGCGGCGAGCCTACGAACACGTAGCTAGAGGAGTTCTTTCTCACCGACTGTTCCCTCACAATTCTCAAGCGAAGCTCTTTCAATTCCGACAGATGGACGTTGATCTGCTCCGCCGCGAACTCGTCATCGCTCGACGCCCCTTCGCCGAGAATGATTCTTGTCTGCGACGTAATTTTGAACGGCTTTGCCCTGAGGGCGATTTCCTGCGGAGTTGGGATTACATGCACGGAAGCGTTCGCGGACCCTCCTTCTTGAGCACGAGAGAAGAGACTGAAAATTTCAATACAGGCAAGAAGAAAGATGAGCTTTCTCATAGCATGGGCCACTGCAGTAAAGTGGGAGACAGAAGGAAAGGATCATTTAACGAGCACGACAACGGATGATTCAAGGTGAGGTCGGGGCCTCCCGGGAAACAACACTCGACAAATTCACGAACAGCGACCTCATCAGCCGCTCAAGGAGCGGCTGATGGAGTACGAACTTGTCCATTGCACCGGAGTCGCCGCGCTCAGCCTACGAGCCAAGCCCGGCGCTGGGGCCCCCTTCCTCTGCAGGCTTCTTCTTGATCTCCTGAACCTCGTTCCGGATTTCCTGCGCTTTACGTTTCAGCGCAGCCATATGTTTCCTCACGCGAGTGCCCGCTGACTTGTTTCCTTTCAAATAGAACTTCTCGAAGTCCTTTTGGAAGGTCTGAATCAAGTCCAGCAGCTCCTGGTATCTATTCATGGAAGACTACCTTTCTGATATGGCTACCTGTAAGTGTTAGACTCTGTTTCGGCGCGTCGGTCAAGCTCATACGATCGTGACATCCGGCTCGAGCGTTTGTCATGTGAACAACCGCCATGCTTTTGGTATGCGGCCAGTGCTGTAAACTCGAAAGCCCCTGTCGATAGGGTTAAATGAGAAAAATCACGGTGAAAATATAGCGATTTTGAGCTCGGAATCAAGAAAAAATTCTCTGGACGGCTACTTCAGCCGAAGAGCACGCTCCCCCCGTTCACGTTAATCACTGCGCCGACCGTATGATTCGACAAATCGGACGCGAGAAACAGCACCGATCCTGCAACCTCCTCCGGCGTTCCAACCCGCCCTCGAGGGATCAATTTCTTGATGTCTCTTAGTTGCTTTCGGTTGCGGAGAACATGCGCGGTCATGTCTGTGTGGATCCATCCGGGAGAAACACAGTTGACAATAATATTCTCCGAAGCAAGCTCGGCCCCGAGTGCTTTCGTGAACGCGATCATTCCTCCCTTTGACGCCGCGTAGTGCGAGTAGAACGGTTCACCACGCTGTCCGGCGGTGCTCGCGATGTTAATGATCTTGCCGCCCTTCTGCTTCCGCATGACCGGTACGACTTCGTTGCAGAAGAGAAATGATCCCTTGAGATTGATATCCAGCGTCTCGTCCCACTGAGCTTCCGTCATCTTTCCCATCCTGCCCCGCTTCCACACTCCCGCGTTGTTAATCAGGATATCGATCCTGCCAAAGTGCTCGAGCACTGTCTTGACTGTTCTTCGTACGTCTTGCAACTTAGAGACATCTGCCTGAACGATCAGGCACTCGCTGCCACCCCGGGCAACCTTGCGGGCAGTCCTTTGCGCGCTTGCCTTGTCAGCCTTATACGTGAAGGCAATCGTCGCACCTGCTTCTGCGACCATCGTTGCGATTGCAGCTCCGATACCCCTCGACCCACCCGTGACGAGCACAACTTTGCCGAGCAGTGTAATCATAAGTCTCCCTAAAGAGTTACGGTTCCTGGTACGTGCTTGAGTGGACAGCATACATCAATCATTGAGCCAATAGGAAAATGACGAGCAAAAAGTAGGCGGGATATTAGGAATCGTTATCAAGATGTTTGTTTTTCCTCGATTTTTCCAACTTCGTCATTGACATTTTCTGATAATGCGACTAATTTAGTCCGACATTAGATTTGCCCCGAACAAAGCATAAACGGGAAAATACTCCTAAGAATGAAAACATCAGGAATACCTCTTCATTTGGCGGCGAAAGGCAGCACGCTGATCATCGTCGATATCCCCGACGGAAAGAACAGGGCACGGTTGATCCGCCTGGGGATCTTGAAGGGGGAGCGGGTTCGATGCCTCGAGGTGCTTCCGGGCGGGACCGTCGTCATTGAAAAGAACCGGCAGGAAATCGCTATTGGTGTCTCGCTGGCAAGATTGATCGTGGTTGCCCCCACAAGTCCGGATCACCCTGGACATCATGGAGCAAAAAAATGAACAACGGGTCGGCACGAGGAACCACCAAGATACCTCCTCACAACCACGTCGAACGACATAAGCACATCGGTGTCGACATTGCGCCGGAAGCGAATGCAACGCTCAAAGTCGCGCTTGTGGGCAATCCAAACGTCGGGAAGTCTCTCTTCTTCAATTACCTCTCCGGAATGTACGTCGATGTGTCAAACTACCCCGGCACAACTGTGGAGGTAGTCAAAGGGCGCTTCAAGTCATACGAGATCTATGACACACCCGGCGTGTACGGGATCTCCTCCTTTAACGATGAAGAAGTTGTCACGCGAGACATTGTGCTCGAAGCGGATATCGTTCTCAACATTGTCGATGCCGTTCATCCCGAGCGTGACCTCTTCCTGACGCAGCAGCTCATTGACATGGGGAAGAAGGTCTCGGTGATGCTGAATTTCATGGACGAAGTCCAAGCGCATGGATTGCAGATCGACACGCAACTGCTTTCGCGCTACCTTGGCGTTCCAGTACTTCTGACAACTGCGACAACCCGCGCCGGCTTCGACCAGATTGAGACAGCCATCGAGCATGCCCGCAGAGGCGAACAAGACCCCGCACTTCATCACAGACTCCACACGATGCTCAGCATCACGGGCTCGGAGGCGGAAGCGCTCTTGATTCTGGAGGGAGACGAAGCGATCGCGGGCCGCCACGGCGTTCCACCGGGACACGAGCGCGACACGATCTACATTGAACGACGCAACCGCATCAACATCATGATCGACGCTGTGCTGTCGGAGAAAAACGTCCGAACACGAGTCGCGACGCTCTTCGGGCGCTGGGCAGTCAGTACATGGACTGGCATACCGATGCTCCTCGCTGCGTTGTACCTGATCTACCTCTTTGTGGGAAAACTTGTCGCCCAAGACATCGTGAGCTTCACGGAAACAAGACTCGGCCGCGAACTCTGGGAACCGTGGATGCGCGGTATTGCCGCTCAATACGTTTCGCCCACGTCGTGGTTCGGCACCATCCTAGTCGGTGAGTTCGGCGTTCTGACGATGACGGTGACATACCTTCTGTTCCTGCTTCTGCCGCTTGTCATTGCATTCTACCTCTCTCTCGCGATCATGGAGGATAGCGGCTACTTGCCGCGTCTTGCAACATTCGTCGATCGGAGTCTGAATGCGATCGGACTCAACGGCAGGGCAGTCATTCCATTGATCCTTGGCTTCGGATGCGTGACCATGGCGACGATCACCACGCGCCTGCTCGGGAACGAGCGAGAGAAGACCATTTCGGCGGCCATTCTGCAATTTGCGATTCCATGTTCAGCACAACTTGCCGTTGTTGCGGCGCTTTTGGCGGGCGCCGGGTTCACATCGATTCTGATTTATTCGATCACGATATTCAGCATTTTCGTTGCCGTCGGGACGATTCTCCACCGGACGCTTCCGGGGACAACCACACCCCTCTTGATTGATCTCCCACCGATGCGGCTTCCCCGGTTCGATAATGTTGCGCGCAAGACAGCCTATCGCACGTACTTCTTCATGCGCGAGGCGACACCTTGGTTTTTCGCAGGAGCGCTCGGAGTGGGTATCCTTCAGGTAACAGGTTTGCTCACCGTCTGGCAGAACATTCTTGCTCCATTCACGACGGGTTGGCTGCAACTCCCACGGGAAGCAGCAACGGCATTTGTTATGGGAATGGTTAGAAGGGATTTCGGCGCTGCCGGCCTCTATCACCTTTCACTGAGCCCAAATCAGATTGTCGTCGCGCTTGTTACCATCACTCTCTTCACTCCCTGCATTGCATCATTGATGGTGATGTTCAAGGAGCGCGGTTTCAAAGAGGCAACTATTGTGTGGACGGGAACGTGGGTTGTCGCGTTCCTCGTCGGGGGGCTGCTCTCGCAGGCTCTCATATGATCACCCTTCAAGAAAAGCTCCGCAGCGAGGCCCAATCCTGTCCGAAATGTCACAACATCATCGACAATCCGTTCTTGGAACGATGTCCACGCTGCCTGACCGCAGTTCCCGTCATTGATCCGGGCTGCAGCAGGTGCATCCACAATGCAGGCTGCCCGGTCTCAAGTCTGAAGAGTGCCGAATCCCGCTCTGGCGCTGCATAAGCAGGAAACCTTCACTAGCCCTTTTTGTAGAAACACACTATGGAACCGCAACCGGCCGCTCCCATTATAGAAGAAGCAATCTACGCAGCACTGAGTGAATGCTACGATCCGGAAATCCCGGTTGATATCGTCAACCTTGGTCTGGTGTACGGCGTAACGATCGTAGATGATTGGGTCGGTGTGAAGATGACGTTGACTTCACCAGGCTGTCCTGCAAGCTCGATGATTTCCGGGCAGGTGAAAGAGCGCCTGAAGAAAATTCCAGGTGTTGCCGACGCAGATGTTCGCATTGTTTGGCAGCCCGAATGGAGCCCAAGCAGGATGACGGAGGAGGCGCGGAGGCAACTTGGGCTGAACAAGTAGGGTGAGAAGGTAGACGTGAAACGGAAGACGGGAAATGGGGATGTGAGTAGTGAACCGTGAACAGTGAACCGGAAAACGGGAGACGGAGATTCAAGATCGTGAACATTGGGACGCAAGACGTGAAGCGAGCAGGCAAGAAGGTGGCTGGGCGCGCAGCGTTGCGTGGTTGTCCCGACTTCACGTCATCATCATGAGTGGCATGACATCTTTGCAGAAAGGAACATCTCAATGATACAGGCAGTGGCTGTCGACTCAAGAACCAAGTCGAGCAGTCGTAATTTTGTCGCTATCAACTACATCAGGTGCAAGCAAGAGTATCGCGCCCGTTTTGAGGAATTATTCGGCACCCGCGCACGCGCCATTGATCGGATGGCGGGTTTCATCGACATGCACGTCTTGAGACCGCAAACGGACGACGGAGAATACCTCATCGTCAGCTTTTGGGAAACCGAAGAGACATTCAAAGCCTGGACACAATCACCAGAGTTTCTTGAAGGGCACAAACGAGGATTCGAAGATATTCGCACAGCGAAGGAGCGTGGTGAAGACCCTCCGATGAAATCCGACTTCAAAACGTATGAGGTGATCGCGCGATGAGAAGGGAGAAACCGCTTCCGCTATATCTCAAGCGACTTGCAAAACTCGGTTTTCTGTTTTTCCTCATCAAAGGACTGTTGTGGCTCACCGTTACAGCCGTCATCGCAGCCCTCATCGGTCACGACTAACCGAAGACGGTCGGGTCATTCCCCCTCCATCCGCAGTCAGAGACCCGCCGCATACAGCAGCAAACCAATCGTAAGTCCAAAGACGATGTTGAACGCTTTGATCGTCATCGAATCCCCGACAGAATACGCGAGCATCGGCAGCATCCCATGGCCGTCCTGCACAAATGAGCTCGTGAAGAGTACCGAGAATGGAATCAAACCATCAGCGAACATCGTCACAAAAATCAAGTGCGGTCCGGATTCGGGGATCAGTCCGAACAAGGCGCCGGCGACGAGCAGCAACAGCGTATATTGCGACGTCAGGTTCTCAAGATGCCAATAGTGCACGCCGACCTCAACCACAAGCAGCGCCCCGAATGTCCACAACGCTGTCCTCCATAGATGTCGTTTGACGATATGGCTCCAGATATGGTCTTTCACGTAGTGGACAAAGCCCTCTTGCGCCGGATGAAATTGTTGCACGTCGCAATCCTGGCAGGTTGCGATATTCCATTTCTTGACAAGGATGTCGGTTAGCCATCCGGTCAGCATTCCCAGCACAGACAGCAGCGCAAAGAGAAGGATCGCGGTTTTGGGAAACATCGCCAGCATCACGAACGCCTCGTCGCCCGATGCCGCTGCCATTGCGCCCGCCAGCGCGCCGAAACTGATGATGCCGTGCACGTACAACGACACGTTGGTGAACGCTCCCATGCATCCGGGTACCGCGCCGATGAACGAGGCAACCACGTATTGCCGCCACGATTTTCCGTGTTTCAAAAGGGCGGAAAGCCTCCCTCTCGTCTGCACGTTGACGATGTCGACTACCGTCATCATAAAGAAGACCAGAAGCGTGACCTGAATCGTCTGCTGAATGACTTCTGGGAGAATCTCATCCATATCTATCTTCCGATTGCCGTGAATTTTCCTCTCACGTATTTTCTATCAACAACCTCGCAACAGTTCGCGCAAATTCCTCCGCCGACTCCGGACCTTTCGCTGTGACGATATTTCCGGCGATCTCAACTGAAGTGCCGGTGTATGTCGCTCCTTTCCATTTCAGATAGCTCTCTGCCGAAGGGTACGCCGTGGCCTTCTTCCCCTTCAGTACGCCTGCATTCGCCAGCGTTACCGGAGCCAGACAAATGGCGCCGACGACTTTTCCAGCTTGGTTAGAGTCGTTCACCAATCTGTGAACAACCCCGTGACGCCAAAACGCATTCGAACCGACACCACCCACCAAGACGATAGCGTCGAAATCTGCCGCCTTCACCTCTTCCAGCAACGCATCCGGAGTGACCACGGCACCCAGCATTCCCTTGGCTGGCGCAAGCGTTGAAGAAGCGACGGTAACTCGTGCACCGGATTCATCAAAAAGCGCCTTCGGCTTTTGATACTCTTCATCCCGAAATTGACGCGGTGGCAGAATGACGAGTATCTTCTTACCAGATAGGTGAAATGTCTCCACGGTATTGCCACTCAAGAATCGATGGTGAACTCCCAGGCGCAAGAGAAATCAGTCACCGGATCCGGCGGACATGCGAGGCACTTCGTTTTGATACGGGCATCAACCGCTTTGGCAAACTGGCTGAATTCGATCAAGCCGACCGATTTGCAGGGAAAGTCCGGCAGATTCTTCTGGTGACGTGTTTGCTGTACCCGGCACTCAAGCATCCTGAAAATCATTGTCCTGCCATTTACCCATTCAATCTGCTGACGATTTATAGCCGCATAGAGGCGAAATTGCAGAGCTTTCTCCAAAGCCTTCAGACCCCCGTTGGAGGGAATCTCAAACTCCTTCATGATTCGTTTGGCCTCCGTTACAGCGAAGCGTTCCCACGATTTCGCGTCAAGTTCCACGGCTGCTGCCATGCCGTATTTTTCTTCCGCGGCCAAGAACCAACATCCGTCGTGGGCCAGCCAGTTCTTGGCATAGACATCAATCAGTTTCAGCAGTTCTTCGCGGGAGAGATGAGTGAGGTGTTTCATGCGTTCCTCTTCTAAGAACTCTCTCAAAGTGATCTATTCTCTGGCAAAAAACTTGACCTTTGTGCAGCAACCGTCATCAGAGTCTCGGCGAGCGATTGCAGCGGCGGCGCGACCATCTCTTCGTTCAATCGTAAGACAATCGAATATTCTCATCCGCCAGCGTCGGTTGAATGAGCTCCTTCCATTCCGGTGCGTCCCAGGTTCCCAGCTTCATATGGATCTTGTAGTATTTTTCAGGAATGGGATGTGTGCCGACGACCACCTTCAGACCGTACTTCGCCGGAATGAAGTCGCGAAAGTGGGAAATGTAAGGACAAGGCGGATACCCCACGATCATACCTGTCGCAAAGTGAATAACCTGCGCTCCGTTCTTCTTCATCTCTTCCGGAGCGTATTCAATGTTCCCGCCGGGGCAACCGTCGCACGTCGTAAATCCCACGAGTTCGACGTCGGTGCCTTGGTAGATGCTGAAAGCCCCTTCCTTCCGGTAGAGCGCGCGAAAGCACTTCCCACCAGCACACGTGTGATAGCGATGACAAATGATGATCCCAATTTTGGTTTTTTCGCCCATAAGGTTCTCCTCAAGTTTTAGGCTGGTTCACATCTTTGGCATGCGTGGCGCGCGAAATCGGCCATTACTATCCCTCCTTCGAGAAACTATATGTTGTTTTCCTCTTTCTCAATAGCCTATACAGTCCTCTCTTCGTTACCGCTGAAACTATTTCGTTCTCTTTTAAGTGGTGGTCACTGAAGGAGAGAATTCCATCCGGCTTGAGTACTCGATGCAGTTCTTCGAGCACCCCATCGGGATCGCCCAATGCATGAAAGGTGTCGTATAACAGAACTGCATCTACGCTCATATCTGGCAATCCAGTTTTGCAGTCCGAACAAATAGTTTCCACATTCGTGAGTTGCTTTTTTGAGGCGATATTCCGAATCCTCTGAGCCGCAAGGGGATGGATATCCAAACCGTAGATTCGCCCTGAATTGCCCACCAGTTCTGCGAGAGACGTTATGTAGCTGCCAGGCCCACAGCCGTAGTCGAGCACCTGAAATCCTGGCTCTATCCCTACCTCCTTCAATACGTTCATGCGCGGTAGGAAGAAATCACGAATTCTGAGGGTCAGAGACATGAGTATGAAGTCAAGATCAGGCTTTGGTCTATCCATGTTAGTTACCTTCAATTTTTCTTTTTATGGCTCAGGCACGATCACGCTGCTTCCCCTTGCCGCCATGGCAGAACCCGCGCCCACCTCCGCGTGGCCTTCCGCCGCGACCGACTCCACGAAGGTCATCCGTGGCCCTGGCCGAACGGCGTTCTCTTTGTTCAGGTTGACAAGTTGCCGCATCGCGGCGGCACTGCCCCCGCCCTCCTCCCGTTATCGGTCCTTTCCCCTGAGGACCAGTTCCGTCTAAACCTGGCATGGTAGTTTCCCCTCTAAGGTTCTTGGTTTCGTTTTGTCCATTCTCTGCTTCCTATGGAAGCAAGACCGCCATGGCAACCACAGAGGTCCACCTGCCATCCTTGTGCCCTTCAGCCGATTGCGTGATATTGAATGTCTTGAGGATCTTCCCGCTCATGTTGTAGGATTCTTCACGCTTGTCCCAATCAACTGTTGGATCAAAATCCACCCCGAGCGTGGTTGCGAGCATCGTCGCCGCCAAATATTCCGCGTGGTCTCCGGACTTCTCTTCTGTCTCGCCGCACGAATGATGTTCCGAGAGGTAACCATAGTGCGATGCCTCCGCTGGTGCCGCTGCATCGATAGAAGCAGCAATGAAGCGGTTCGGTTCATTTGTTGCATTACGCGCCATGGCGACAAAGACTATGTGCCAGCAGATAATGTCCGAACTCCGTCGGGAATGGAGATGCGGCGACATCCCGGGGGAAGGATACTTGAGACGTGAACAAGATTGCACTTTTCCACCCCCGCGTCGCGAAGGGCAAGTTCAAGAGATTGCAGATAGTCCTTATGGCGTTCGACACGCTTCGTGAAGAAGACCTGCGTGGGAACGAAGATATTCATCTCCATAGCAGCTCCGCTCATTGAGCGATTCTCATCACGGACACCTCATCCGATCACCGGCATATGCTTCACCGATGGCCCTGCTGATGTTGGTGTATCCGGCTAGGGTCGTGATCAAGCGATCCGGCCGCGATTGCACCAATCACCTCTTCTATTGTATGGAGGTTCGTAAGAACGGGAATCAGGTTGGACTCGCGGAGATGGTCAACAGCGCCTTGGCCCATCCCGCGGACAATCACCGCTCGACAATCCACGATGGGAGATACCATGGCTTGATGGCGTCGCTCGTGTGATTCGCCGTGACCGTGTCCGTGTTCGTGTTCCCCTTCCGCTTCCTCTGACGCGAATGTATGGTGACCGGCCTTTTCCCGCCGTTCCCGCTTAATGACCTTTCCGTCAGTGAGAGTGACCACCTCGTAGAAACGCGCGCGACCAAAGTGAGAACTCACTGTAACGCCATCGTCTGTAACGATTGCGATTGAAGCATTTCTCAGGTCCATTGTTTTTCTCCTTTTGAGGCATAGAATGAATAGTGAAGGTCAACGTGATGTCGCTTGCCGCGATTGTTCGCTGTTTTGCAGTGGCTGGAAGCAACGCCTGCAATCGATCCGGCCTCGCTCTTCGACACCTCTCGCCTGTCGGCGCTGGCATCGCGGGCACTGCAAATACCTGCCGCGCCCAAACATGAACGCACCGCCAGATATTTCTAGCCGGCAACCGTAAACAAGTGCTCTGGCGACCTTTGCCCGCCCAGATTCTACAATCCTCCCGAAGGTCGCACGTGAAATGCCCATTTTCCTTGCGGCCTCTTCCTGAGAGTTGCATTCCAAGTCTGCAAGCCGTAGGGCCTCAAACTCATCGAAGGTCAGCACGATCGTCTTGTCCTGACCTGTTCGATCTTCTTCACCGGAAGGAAGGAAAAGGGGCGCTGGAGGGGCATACGAAAGCCGGCGCAAGAGTTTTGGGCGAGCCAAAGGATTTCCCGATTAGTGGATCATGATTCATTATGAGCATATGCTCATAATGAAGATAAGGGACACATCTCTAAAAGTCAAGCGTGCACTCGTCAAGGCGTCCCAAGTGATGGTTCCTGCCACCAAGGTGTATTCTCTGAGGTGGTCTTCCCGGTGCTCGCCTTGGTAATGATGAGGCTCTTTCTGCCTTGCAGATGCGCCATGGCCCGCTCTTTCTCGGCGCTCCCGCTTTGCGATGGCTCCATTGTCAATTGTCAAGACCTCATAGTACCGTGCTCTCCCGAAATGCGGACTAATCGTGACGCCGTCATCCGTGACAGCGGCAATTTTAATGGATGTCTTCATGATGGTATCTCCTTGTTTTGTGAATGAATCTGAGACACGATATAAACATAGCGCAAAGGAGTTGAGCCCACGTTGTTTACATCGTGTTGATTGGCAGCAGGGATGTAGACAACAGATTCCCTACTGACTCGCTGTTTTCCAAACCCCTGTGCTTGAACTTCACCGATGCCGTCCAGGAATACGAGAAGTTCTTCGCACCCTCCCGTGTTGTGCGAGCCGACGTTTTCTCCCGGCTGGAGAGTCACAAGCGCAGACCTCATCCCTACACCTCGAGAGGAATCGAGGATTGGAAAGTGGCTGATACCGTCGAGCGAGAGAGACAGAACAAACGGAACCATGCCACTCCCAGCTCGTGGATCTTCGAGAGTTGTCTTCATTCTCAGCTTTCCCTCCTCATCGATTCTCCGGTATCCCGATCTTGCCTGATCCACCACTTGGAAAGTAACGGAAGCAGAGCGATCTGACACGCGGCAGCAATCAGTCCTGGTAGCAACGCTACTTGGAAATACTCCAGATGATTCGTTGTCACCACGTTCCCGAAGAAAACAGCGGCCACGAAAATAACCCTACCAGCCAGCAACGCGATTGCCACCGACAGGAATGGACTCAGATCGGTTCGTTCACGGAGGAAGCCAGTGAGGAAACCGTACGTGAGGAGTTCAAGCGTCATTGACGGGAGGATACTCGGTGAAGGAAAACCTGAGAGGGAGTAGCTCACGATGGGAGCGAGAAAACCCGTCATTGCACCACCACGCCACCCGTAGACAAGGCCAGCGATGATCACGGGCCAGTGCATCGGAAGGATGTATCGCACCGGCGCGCCCGACAGATGTGCAACGACTGGGAGGATGACAGCCGCGCCGATCAGTGAGGCTTGAAAACCATAGGCTCGAAGGCCGGACAATGGTAGCGTTGGCTTGCCCAGCGAAATTCGAGATTCAGTGTTGTTCGACATTTAGGCTATGCTCCTTTCTTGTTGTTGAATGACCGGGATCTTGCAGCGCTTCAAGTTCCTGGGCGAATTTCCTTCCTTCTTCCCACGGGAGCAACGGATACCACCAGTGCCAGCAGCGCATGGAAGAATACAAGGGTGTAACCAGTTGGAAAATCGAAGTTATACGACACGATAATTGAGAGCAGATTGATGACGACGCCAATGACCCATGCGTTGATGAGCTGAATCCCTTTCTGGATCTTGAGAGCGGCAAGAGCCGGCGCAACCAGTAGTGCAAAGACGACGAGCACGCCCGCCAAGCGTACCGAGCTTGTCACAGTTATGGCAAAGGTCACAAAGAAGATAAGATCTCTCACAACCCCTGTGCTTTTTCCATAAACCAGGAAAAGAAACAACCCCAGCGCAGAATAGATGACAGCGGTTTTCAAGATCTCCTCAAGCGGTGTGAAGAGGATATCCGATGCCATGAGCTTTTGAAACGTTTCCATCCCGTGATACGACTTTGAGAGAACGATGAACACCCCTGACAATCCAAAGGCATAGAGAAGACCAATAAAGGCCTCGTGACTGTTAGCCCGTTTGGATGCAAAGGCAATGAGCGAGCCCCCAAAGAGCGCAAAGACGAGGGACAGGGGATACAGATACTGTCCGTCAAAAAAGAGTATGGAAATGCCGGCGCCGAGCGCTGCCATCTGTCCGATGGCAAGGTCCGTAAAGATGATCCCCCTCTTGATGATCTCGATCCCAAAGAAGGAGTGAATTCCAAGAAGGACGACCGATAGGAGAAACGCGGAAAACAAGATATCCGTCATTGTGTTAGCCTCCGCACGATTTCGTCAAAGAGAGAGAAAATGTCATCCACCCCTCGTACCGCTCCCACGTCGTGAGGCAAGACGATGAGTTTCATGCCGAGTTTGTTGGCCAAGTAGCGCGAGGCGTCGTCCGGATTATACACATCCTGGAGAATGAATTGTGCCCGATGGCTTTCAAGGATACTCTCGAGGTGCTCAATGTGTTTTGACGTCGGCGGAATACCGGGAAGCGGCTCA
>Ga0315277_10001620_pt1 | contig 32392 bp, 31 predicted proteins | sample YL17G05_15_MG_FD_203695 | JGI IMG/M metagenome (GOLD analysis project Ga0315277, IMG submission 203695) | Sediment microbial communities from Yellowstone Lake, YNP, Wyoming, USA - YL17G05_15 | ecosystem: Environmental > Aquatic > Freshwater > Lake > Sediment | place: USA: Wyoming | collected...
AGCCGCGAGGCAACCAGTTCATTGGGGTTCTCGCTGATCCGGACACCCACTTCCTTGAAAAATTCCGAATGGGCCGGCTGGTTGACGATCGCAACGACCTTGGGCACGCGGAACCTCTTTGCGAGCCCGCATGACATCAGGTTCACGGAATTATCGCCCGTCGTTGCTACGAACGCATCGGCCCGGTCGATCCCCGCTTCTTCGAGGACCGACTTGTCGGTCGCATTGCCCGTGATCGCCAGCACATCATGGTGCTCCAGGATATCGGCGCAGCGCGATTCTTCCTGGTCGACAACAACAACATTGTTGCTGTGCCTGACCGCCTGCCCTACAAGGGATCTCCCGATACCGCCCAGGCCCACAATGATGATGTATATGCCTACCGGTTACCACCATCGCCATTGAAATAATTTGCGCATAAATCCTGATCTGTGATCTGCGGGGTCGATGAAGCCGGCAAGGGTTCGGTGCTTGGGCCGATGGTGGTCGCGGCGGTGGGCGCTCCCTCTGACAACGTGTTGGCTGACCTTGCGATAAAAGACTCCAAACTGCTCTCTTTAAAAAACCGTGAACACCTGTTTTCGCTGATTCAGGAGCGGTGCCGGATTGCCACGGTCATCATTCCCGCTTCCGGGATCGATGCATGGCGCAAAGAAATTACCATGAACACCTGCGTAGCACGGGCGCATGCCGCAGTGATCAGCCGGCTTCGCCCTGAGATTGCTTATGTGGACGCATGCGATGTGGACCCGGAGCGGTATAAGCGGATGGTGCAGGAGAACCTTTCCGGTACGGAGTGCGAGATTGTGTCAGAGCACCATGCCGACCGGACCTACCGGATCGTGTCTGCCGCAAGCATTGTCGCAAAGGTGGTGAGGGACCGGAAGGTCAGGGAGTTATCCCAAACCTATGGCGGGATCGGGAGCGGGTATCCGTCGGATCCGGTCACCATTGCATTTCTCTCTTCATATATCCAGCAGCACCACCAGCCGCCTGCATGCGCACGGAAGAGCTGGAAGACCGTCATTGCGCTGATCGCAGACCGTGAACAGAGTACTCTTGCGTTTGGTACTGGTACAGAGGATCTGCCCTGAACTTCCGGATCACTCCTCTGTTGATTCTTCTATTCCCGTCCCCCGCCATGAAAGAGATAAGCGGGCCGTGCCACAGAAAAAAAAGGACTGCGGTAAAAAAAACAGGAACCGGTTTTTTGGACCTGACCCTGATGGTATGGTGTTTGTGAACGTAACCATCCGGCTTTTGCCATTGGTCAATGTTTTACGTTGCTAGGTCCTGTGAACGGTCATTTGGCTGCCGCCGTCAGAAAAAAGGTCAGGGCAGGCAGGACAATCCACGTGCTGTCACCGCCTTTTTGACAACCATTTTATGTAGATGGTCGCCCCATTTTTACAGCACATGAACTGGATTTTCCTCCTCCCCGTCTTTGTCATCCTCTACGCCGTCGTGGCGTACTTTATCCGTAAGAGGAAATTATTTTCGGATCATGTCACGTTCTACGGCCCGATCATGGCGGTCAGGACGAACCGTGTCGGTTTTTTCGACCGGTTCGGTGCTATCCGGACATTCTTGCGATGGTATGGCACATTCGGTGTGCTCATGGTCGTGCTCGTATCGGTCTTCATCACGGTGATGCTGGTCATCTCTGTCAGGTACACCCTGATCCTGCAGCCGGAGCCGACGGGCATCTACAAACCGCAGAATATCCTGCTCCTTCCCGGCATCAACGAGTATGTCCCGTCCACGTTCGCCGTCTGGCTCGCCTTCATCATCACGATTGCGGTGCACGAGTTCGGGCACGGATTCCTCTGCCGGGTGGAAAACATCACCGTGAAAGGTATGGGGGTCCTGCTTGCCGTGATCCCGATCGGGTTCTTTGTCGAACCCGATGAGGACGAACTGGAAAAGACCAAGGGCATGCCCAAGGCGCGGATGTTCGGGGCCGGGATCACCAACAACCTTATCGTCGGTTTTTCCTGTTTTGTCCTGATGATCCTGCTCATCGGCGTCGCGGTCCCGGTGACCGCGCCGCTCATTCACGGGATCTATCAGGACTATCCTGCATATGAGGCGGGTGTCCCGCAGGGATCGGTTGTGAAAGCGGTCAACGGCATCCCGGTGGCCACGAGGGAGGATATCGCGGGTATCCTGAACACGACCCGGCCCGGCGGGCAGGTGACGCTGCAGGTCGAGAAAGACGGAACGGTCGCGGATTATACCTTTGTACTTGCATCGTGGCCAGCGGGACTGCAGCGGGAGACCGGTTTCATGGGTATCGAGTACTACGACGGGGCATCGATCCGGCAGGCGATCGGGGGCATGCTCTCGCCATTCGGGGTTCTCCAGTTCCTCGTCATCCCCTTTGACACATCGGCAAACGCCCAGTACCTGCGGATCCTTGCGTTTGACTCACCGGACGAACAGTATTACCACGTGCCGCTTGCCGGGTACTGGGGTGTCATCCACCTGCTCTTCTGGTGCGGCTGGATCAATATCAACGTGGGGATCTTCAACGCGATTCCCATGGTCCCGCTGGACGGCGGCTTTATCTTAAAAGAAGGCGTGGACCGGCTGCTGGACCGGCGCGGCCTGGTGAAATACGCCCCCCATATCGTCACGACCGTCAGCTACGTCATGCTCATGATGCTCATGTCGCTGATCCTGCTGCCGTACCTGCTGCATATGTAAGAGAACCGGCAGGATTTTTGAGCGGATCGGCACGTGGAATGGCAGGGACGATGCCCCGCGGGAGATATTCTTTTGAGACCGGCACGTCCATGAGGGGTTCGCTGTCGCTCCGATGAGCCCCGGCCGGGTATCCCGCGTGCCCGGCATCCGGTAGCCAAACGGCAGAGCGCTCTGCACCTGGATTACCGCGTTCAGGAGCGGGCAGGTACCTCCTCCGGTGAGGATGCCGGTACCCTGCACCATGTCAGCCTTTCACAGCTGACGGTTTTTTACCCTTGACCATCGCAATCGCGGTCTGCGGATCAGCATTGTCAAAGATCAGTGTGGAGATCGCGTTGCACAGCCGGACCGCATCGGGCAGGGACTGCCGGTGGATGGTTCTTCCGGTGGCATTTCCTGCCGTCCCGCCAATGTGGATCTGTGCATGCAGTTCTGTAAGGAACGCGGCAGGATCCGCCGCCGACCCGCCGGCACAGACCACCCGCGTCCGCCCCGCAGCACGCACGGCTTCCTTCAGGAGAAGGGCAGACGTGGTCCCCTCCCTGTACGGGGTGTTCACCGTGACAAAATCACTCCCAAGGCCCGCTGCAATGCCGCAGGCACCGGCGATCAGGCGGGGGTCTTTTTCATCCTTCACGCCGGCACCACAGGGATACACCCAGATGACCGTGACAAGCCCATGCTCGTGGGCCTGCCGCACGACCTGCGCGGCTTCCCGCAGCATCGTGTGTTCGTATGCGCTGCCGGGATAGACCGTGTACCCCACGCCGTAAATCAGGAGATCGGATTGTTTCCTGAACGCCACAACCTCGTCCACGGAGTACCAGGCGGTGCTGAGCGGGTCGCGGTCTCCTTTTCTGGGGAGGTTGGTCGATCCGTTCAGTTTCACAAGGTAGGGGATCTGGGAATAGTCCTCCCCGTACCGTGAGAGGAGCCCCATCTGGGTGGCAAAGACCCCGATCCTCCCTTCCGATGCAATCCGGAAGAGGTGCTCGGGATCGCCGTCATCGGGATGGATCCCCGGGCCGGAAAAGTCGTCATTGAGCTGCCCGACTTTCTGGTCACCGGCAAAGAGCATCAGGCGCCCGCTGCCCATGGTTATCCTCCTGAAATTCTCTTTATACGCTGCCTGTGCCTTCTGCGGCACATCGAGTGGTATCCGCAGCACCTGACGTTCGGTCATTTCGTCCCCCCGCGCTGTCTTCTTTGCATCCGTATATCGTATGTCATGCATAATGATGTTTGCATGGGGGGCGCCGTATCCCTCCCAAAAAAACAGCAGTGCCAGGTACCCGGATATGACACGGGGCGGCTTACCGCCCGGTCTCGATGAAGATGCGGCGGTGGATGATCCGCCAGCACAGGATCAGCTGGGCGAGGTCAGCGGCGGTCACGTACTCCCTGTTCGCAACGATCGAGATGGGGCGGACCCGGGTCTGGAGCTCGATGCTGCGCTCGAGTTTTTTTACCACGTGCTCGCTCAGTTCGCCGTCCATGATCAGCTCTCCCATCCGGTGACCGTCATGTTCGCTGGTCAGGAACTTGAGCAGGAAATTTCTCTGGGAGAGCGAGAGGATCGAGTAGAGGTCCAGCGAGAGATCGATATTCTCGATGTTCTGCTTCATTTTGCTCTGGGAGAGGGTGATCCGGTAGACATTCCGTTCGAGCCCGAGGTGTTTGCCGTATTCGGAGTAGTCGATGCCGATGACCGCGTCGGCAAATTCTTTCTGGGGAGCGATGTAGGTCCGGTAATCTGACTCCCTTCCTGCAATCTCTTTGAGCACCTGCTTGCGGGAATACCCCCGTGTAACCATATCCCGCCGTATCTTCCAGTCATACTTGACCTCCCGCACCGGGTCAACAAAGAGCGTAAAGTCGAGGTGGCGACGGAGGGTGGGGGTGAACAGGGTATGGAGCCCCTCCAGGATCAGGATCTTATGGGGACTGAAGATCACGGGAGGGTCAAACGTCCCGGTCGCGTGGTTGTAGACGGGTTTTTCGATGGGCACACCGCGTTTGAGCAGGGCAAGGTCCTTTTCCAGCTGATCGAGACGGTTTGCCCGGGGGTCCAGGGGCGTGACCTGCCGCTCGGACCGACCGGACCGGTCGAGGCTGTGGTAATCATCCAGGGTGATGGTGGATACCAGGTCGTCGCCAAAGATGCTCCGGACCCCGTGGGTGAACGTGGACTTCCCGGACCCGCTGTCTCCCGCCACCCCGATGGTGAAGATGTACGGGGAGGCCGCAATGGTGTCCTTGAAATTGGGATGATGCATGGATGAACCCTGCCCGTTGTTTCACCGTATCAGGGGAGATCTGCTCCCGGGATACCAGCACATAAAAAAAAATTCCGCGGCCATGGAAATCAAAAAAATGTTGATTAAGAGGGCGGCACTGCCTCGTCTTTTGATTTTTCCATCGGGAGCCTGCGCTTGCTCGTGTCCTTCAGTTCCTCCTCAGAGACATGCGGCACGGCGTCCTGGATCTCTTTTAAGATCGCATCGACTGCCTCCTGCCTCGGGATATCCCCAAGGATGCTTTCGTCCATCACGGGGCGCTTTGCCACCTCTTCGGCCGTCTCTTCGGTTGCACCGAGGAACTTTGCGCCCTGCCGGATCAGCTGCGAGATCTCGAACGGGAAGATGATCTTTGTGGACTGGCCGTTTGCCATTGCTTTTAATGCGTCCAGCGAGAGGACCGTGATCGCCCGCTTGTCGAGGGGCGCTGCGCCAACCGAAAGGATCCGCAGACCCTGCGCCTCTCCCTGCGCCTGCAGGATCCGGGAGAGCCGCTCACCCTCGGCACGGAGCACCTTGCTCTGCCGCTCACCTTCCGCTTCGAGGATCATGCTCTGCCGCAGACCCTCGGCCTTCAGGATTGCAGAGCGTTTCTCACCATCGGCACGCAGGATCGCCGCCCGCCGGGCACGTTCTGCAGCGGTCTGCTCGGTCATTGCGTTCTTGACCGCTTCAACGGGGTCGACTTCTTTTATCTCGACACGCTCGACTTTTACTCCCCACTGGTCGGTCTCGCGGTCAAGGATGTCGCGGAGTTTTGTATTGATAATATCCCTGTTATACAGGACCTCGTCCAGCTCCATGTCACCGATGATGCCACGCAGGCTTGTCTGTGCGAGTGCGACAGTTGCCAGCCTGTAGTTGGAGACTTCGAAGAATGCCTTCTCAGGGTCGATCACCCGCACGTAGACGATCGCGTCCACGTTGGTCGGTGAGTTGTCCTTGGTGATCACTTCCTGGCTTGGGACTTCCATCACCTGCGTGCGCAGGTCGAGTTTTATCACTTCAGTCACAAACGGCACGATCCAGCGGAATCCGGGGTTCATTCGTCCGACATATTTCCCGAGCCGGATCTGGAGCCCCTGTTCGTATGGCTGGACGATCACGACGCCTTTTGCGAAGATGGCGACGATGACCAGGATCAGGAATATGGTAATCAATGTCTCGATAAAAGCCATGTTATGTTACCTCTTCTACGACAATATGAACGCCTTCTGAGTTGACAACCCTTACTTTTTTACCCACCGGGATATTTGCTCCGGTGGAATGGGCACTCCAGTCAGCGCTGCTGACGGATACCTTGCCGCTCAGCGAATCTGCATCTACCTCCTTTATCACGACCCCTTCACGCCCGATCAGAGAGTCCCGGCTGACCGTTGTCGGGCTTTCGTTGGGGGTGATCCTGCTGTATACCCAGATCGTCACCGCCCCAGCAATGATTGCGGCTGTAACACCGACGATTGCGCCCCAGCCGGAGTTGTAAATATCGATGCCGAGCAGGACCATGATGCCAAGGACGATCATCACGGTTGCAGGGACAGCGGCAAAAAAGCCCGGGCTGTGCACTTCGGCAAGGAGGAGAACGGCGCCAAAGACTATGAGCAGCCAGCCAAGCGTCAGCCCATCAAGCGGTATCATGATCACTGATCGATGTTTTTCCTAAAAAAGGGTATGGGATCGTGACATGAGGGAAAAAATTCAGGACTTTTGACAACCGGAGACCCGTGCCGAAGGTAAGGTTGAGCAGGTACGATGGTAAAAACGTACCAACGGTATCTTCGACCAACGAACCGGAGGTGAGTTTGAGAAGATACGATGTTACAAACGTACCAACGGCATCTTCGACCAACGAACCGGAGGTGAGTTTGAGAAGATACGATGTTACAAACGTACCAACGGTATCTTCGACCAACGAACCGGAGGTGAGTTTGAGAAGATTGCCCGTGCTACTCACGTAGCATGGCAATCTTCGAGCTCTGAGCCGAAAGCGAAGAGGAGAAAATCGTCAATGCTCCATCCGGAGCAGTGCGATTTTCGAGCCGACCGGAACACCGACGTCGTCCGCAACAGGGCGGCACTTCACCGCCATCAGGTAGGCAACCGGGGGGAGACCGTCACAGAGGGAGAGCGACTCGTAGTTTGCCATCCCCTTTGCAATGATGACCGTGCACCGCCCGATCGCGTCCGACAGGTCAGAAGGTATCTGAGCCTGGTCAACCCCGATCTCGGCTCCGCCGCCGGTTGTCGTGAGCCTGTCGGCAATGCGGTCGAAGTGAAGCGCCAGCGCATCCTCCATGGTCGCATCGTTCAGGATTGGGGCATCACGGACTGCAACCGTGACATGAGAACCGCCCGCCTTCAATGCTTCGACCACGAGCCGGTCGAACACAATCTCCCCGCAGTTGTCGGTCAGGTACACCACGCGGCGTGCATGGTGGAGGATTTCATCGGTATGGTCAACCGTGAGCCCATGGGAAAACTCCTGTGCAAAGAATGCCCCGAAGTCGCTGCTGACGGTGTGATTCTTCACGCCGTAATCGAAGGTGTTGGAAATCACGCTTGCAAGCACCCGGTCCCGGAAGGTAACAAGACGGTTTCTGACCTGCCTGCAGACGGCGAGAGCCTCTGCGTTTCCCTCTTTTTTAAGGGCTCTGAACGGATCAGGGTTTTTGGACCGCATGCAGGCGTACCGGTGGATAGAACTTGCGATCTGGGGGTGGGCGAGATCTGATCCTCTGAACCTGTCGAGGAGCTGCCGGCACTCTGCGATGATGTCCTGCGTGAGATCAAACGGTGCGCCGGCAAGCGAGCACTCGAGGCGCACCCGGGACAGAAGGCAGTGAATGCAGGTATCGGAAAGTTCCATATTCCCCCAAGAAAAAATGATGGGGCCACTGCGATTTGAACGCAGGTCAGAAGACCCCCAGTCTCCTAGGATGGCCAGGCTACCCTATGGCCCCGCTCTCATACTATTCGTGCAGATGACTTATGTATCTTCTGATGGCAAAAAAGGTATTTTTACTTCAGGAGGATTTCTGCCACTCATCCCCGTAACTGATGTGTTTGAATTCCTCAACCCGCTGCATCAGGTTTTCCAGTTCATTGTCATTGATCTTGATCTTTCCCTCGATAGCATCCAGTTCCCGCAGCAACTGCCTGATCCTCACGTACATAATATACATGATGAACTGCTGGAAAAAGATCGCAAGACCGAATATCACAAGAACATATGCTTCAAATGCCACGATCTCACCAGAACACTCTGCACACCACGGGGATCAAAATTCCTGCTCATCGGCGTCACCTGTCCGCCGGATTCTTCCATTCTCCAATTTCATAATTTGTTGGCAGAATAATATTTAATGATATTCAAATCGTTGTATCGGGAAAAAACGGACAGGGTCAATACGCTTCACCATGAATATTCTGATACATGTTCCAAAAAAAAGACTGGTGGGGACTGTTCCGGGTTTCTTCCGGCAGTTCCCGTTATTCAGATAAACTTTGGCAATTATCCCTAAAAAAACGCCATAATTCAAAAGGATATGTATATAACCTACCCATCGTAATTATGAATTACCACAGGATAATGTACTGGGTGCGGATTCCATGCTGAAGGACAAAATTGCCGGTTTTATCGATAAAATTCATGGTGTCGATGGCGTCATGGCATGTGCTGTTGTCTCGAGGGATGGCATTATCGCAGGAAAATTTCTGGACAGGGAATTGAACGAACCATGGCTTGGCGCCCTGACTGCGACGATCTTTGCATCCGCAGAATCCGCGGCAAACATTGTCAGGATGCAATCCGTGGACTCGGTGACAATCCGCGGGCTGGACTCATCCATCATGGTAATGGGTGCCGGTGACAATTTCCTCATCACTGCGATCCTGTCGAACCGGATCGATCCGTTAAAAGTGCATGACCAGATCCTGTCGATCGCAGAGACAATCGGGGAGGTGACGTGATGTACACAATTCTGGTAGTCGACGATAGCCCGTTCATCGTCGATGTATTTGTTACGATGCTTGAACGGGGCGGGTATCGCACAGTTGCAGCGTACGGTGGAGAAGAGTGTCTTGAGATCCTCAAGACAGTCACTCCCGACCTGATCCTGCTGGACATCATGATGGAGCCGATGGATGGCTGGGAGACGCTGGAGCGGATCAAGGAGAACCCGTCGACAAAGGAGATACCGGTCCTCATGCTCACCGCAAAGCAGCTCACGCCGAATGAAGCACAGGAATACGGGATTTACATTGAGGACTATGTGTTAAAACCCATCACCCATCGGGAACTCTATGATGCGATCGAACATGTGCTCAACCGCAGGCAGGCGATCAAATCCGATGTCGACATCGCACACCAGTCCGGGTTTGATGATCAGGTGATCAGCGAATATGCACGCCTGAGCAAAAGCATCGATGTCAACAAGAGGCTGCTGAAGATCCTCGAAACAACGTACAATATCAATGACGTAAAATTGCGTGTCTCTGATGAAATATCCCGTGCAATCAAAAGTATGGAGACCAATATCAAATTCCAGGAGGACAGGCTCCAGCAGATAAAGAACGAGCTGTCGGGTACCCTGTCAAAGGATGCAACACGTTGAAATTGGTGCAGCGATACTTAAATCAAGGGACAATGAAAAGGGGGCAGCGTTATGGATCGCCCGGCAACCGCAGATATTGCCGCCCTTTTCACGTGTGCATGGCACTGCCCGGTGAAATCACCAGGAAGTGAGTAGGGTGAATACTTCCATCATGATTGTGGACGACAGCCCATATATCGTTGACGGGCTTTTAGCGCTGCTCAGGCGCAAAGGCTACCAGCCGATCGCCGCCCATGGCGGGGAAGAGTGCCTTTCCCTCCTTGCGACAACGACACCCGACCTGATCCTGCTGGACATCATGATGGAGCCGGTGGACGGCTGGGAGACGCTCGAACGCATCAAGGCAAATCCAAAAACTGAACCTATCCCTGTCCTTATGTTCTCGGCAAAGAAGATCACCCCGGATGAGGCGCAGGAGCACAGCTTGAGCATCGACGACTTTGTCTCAAAGCCGGTGAACCCCACCCAGCTCCTCGAATCGATCGAACGAATCTTTGAACGGCGCAGGGATGTCGAGATGGAGATGCTGGTGGCAAAGGATGCCGGGCTGGACCAAAAGACTGTTCTGGAATACTCCGCTCTCCGGAAAAATATTGAGGTGGACAAAAATCTGCTCATGGTATTGCGCGCATCCAGCGGGATAGAGGTTGCGGGCAGGGAAGTCCCCCCGTCTGACCGCACTGCGATTGCCAAGCTCGAGGAGAAGATCCATACAGGCGAAGCACGGTTAAAAGAGATTAACGACCAGTTCACGGGCAAATCCTGACCGTGATAATCAGCTTAAATTTATTCTATTACTTGAAGAACGTTTATATACTTTTCCTGCATTGTAATAATGCTGTACGTCTTACCTTGGGGGCTCGTAGCTCAGTCCGGTAGAGCGCTTGGCTTTTAACCAGGTGGTCGGGGGTTCAAATCCCTCCGGGCCCGTTGCCACGAACTGAATCGTGGGGTTTTTAAGAAGTGATGCAGCTGGGAGGAAACATGATCGAGACGGGGGCTTTTTCATGAGCACCAAACTGAATGTCATGAAGCACATCATGGTGCCTGAACATATCATAATGGGTGAGGAGGAAGTAAAAAAACTGCTTTCCCATTACTCTATTACAACGGAACAATTACCTAAAATTTTTCACGACGATCCTGCAGTGAAAGCAATTGGCGCAAAAATCGACGATGTCATCCGCATTGTGAGAATCAGCCACACGGCGGGCAGGGCTGAATCGTACCGTCTTGTGATCAGAAGACCAAAGAAATAATCCAGAGTTGATCGTTCTGATTGAGAGAAGTATATTATCACGAGCATATTTTTCACGGGAGCATGTTGCGCGGCACCAGCTTGACTCCTTTAACCATTTCCTGACCCATAACCTCCAGAAGGTCGTGGACGAACAGCGGGTCATCGAGACGGATATCGAGAACCGCGGGAAGAACAATGAGCCGGTCTGGGTGGAGCTCGGCACGATTGAGGTGAAAAAACCCCTTGTGCGGGAAGCGGACGGCTCGCAGGGCGAACTGTTCCCGAGCGAAGCCCGGCTCCGGAACCTCACCTATGCCGCGCCGATCCACCTCGGCCTGACGCTGGTGCATGGCAGTGACCACCAGGAACCGGTCATCACCACGATCGGGCAACTGCCGATCATGGTGGGGTCTGTCTCGTGCAACCTCTATGGCATGAACGATGCCGAACGGGTTGCCCACGGGGAGGATGCTTTTGATCCGGGCGGCTACTTTATCGTGAACGGGACCGAGCGCGTGCTGATGACGCTTGAGGACCTTGCGTCCAACAAGATCATGACCGAATTCACCGAGCGGTATAACGAGCGTATCTACGTGGCAAAGGTGTTCTCCCAGTTCCGCGGGTACCGTGCCCTCGTCGTCGTCGAACGGAACAAGAAGAACCTGCTCGAGGTGTCATTCCCTTCGGTTGCCGGGCACCTGAAGTTTGTTGACCTGATGCGGGCACTGGGGATGACCAATGACCAGGCGGTTGTCAATGCGGTCTCCACCGATGAGGAGATCCTGACGTTCATGATGCAGAACCTCGAGGAAAGCGAGTGCGATTCTGTCGATGGCGGCATCATGTACGTGGGCAAGAAACTGGCGCCGAACCAGACCAAGGACTACCAGCGCAAACGGGCTGAGTTCGTCCTGGACAATTACCTCCTCCCTCACCTCAATTACCAGCACGGGGATCTCAAAGAGGGTGACGAGGGGTATCTCGAAGCCATCCTGAGTGAGCGCCTTGCAAAGGGTCACTTCCTGGGACGTATGGCGGAAGCCTGCTTTGACCTCGTGCTGGACAAGCGCCGGATCGATGACAAGGACCACTATTCCAACAAGCGGTTAAAGCTCGCGGGTGACCTGATGGAAGACCTGTTCAGGATCTCGTTAAACCGACTGACACGGGATATCAAGTACCAGCTCGAACGGGCGAGCATGCGCCACCGCGATCTCTCCATTGCGACGGCAGTACGTGCCGATGTGCTCACCGAGCGGCTGCTCCACCCGCTTGCTACCGGTAACTGGGTGGGCGGCCGGACCGGTGTCTCCCAGCTGCTCGACAGGGTTGACCACATGAGCGTGCTCTCGCATCTGCGCCGCGTCATATCGCCCCTCTCGCGCTCCCAGCCGCATTTTGAGGCTCGTGACCTGCACCCCACCCAGTGGGGCAGGATCTGCCCGAGCGAGACTCCTGAAGGCCCGAACTGCGGTCTTGTGAAAAACTTTGCCCAGATGGTGGAGATCAGCAAGGGGATTGATAACGAGGAAGAAGTGATGCGGATCCTTTACTCCCTTGGCGTTGAGAAGATACGGGGTGAGGTCCGGTGAAGAAGTCCCGGGTATTTGTCGACGGTGCGCTGATCGGGCTTGCTGAAGAAGGAAACGGGCTTGTCCGGAACATCCGCTCGATGCGCCGGCAGGGGGCCATATCGGCTGAAGTGAATGTATCGTTCAAGGACTACAACGGCGATGTGGTGATCCTGACCGACCGGGGGAGAGCCCGCCGCCCCCTCATTGTACTGAAGGACGGAAAACCCCAGGTCAGCAATGAAGATTTGGAGAAGCTCGCACGCCACGAGATCGACTTTAACTACTTTGTCCGGCACGGGATGCTCGAGTTTGTTGATGCAGAAGAGGAAGAAGACCTCTTCATCGCGATGAACCCCGATGACGTGACACCGGAACACACCCACCTTGAGATCGACCCCTCCCTCATCCTCGGTATCGGTGCGGCGCACGTCCCCTTCCCCGAGCATAATGCGAGCCCGCGTGTTACCATGGGCGCCGGCATGGTGAAACAGGCACTCGGTTTTGGTGCGGCAAACATGAAACTGCGGCCTGACACCCGCGGGCACCTGCTCCACTATGTGCAAAAACCACTTACCCACACCCAGACATCCGAACTGATCGGTTCAGATGACCGCCCGGGGGGGCAGAATTTCGTTGTCGCAATCCTGAGCTATGAGGGATATAACATCGAGGACGCACTCATCTTCAACAAGGCATCCATCGACCGCGGGCTCGGCCGCTCGCATTTCTTCCGCACCTACGAGGGGGAAGAACGCCGGTATCCCGGCGGGCAGGTCGACCGGATCCAGATCCCGGATGAAGATGTAAGCGGCGCCCATGGCTCCGAGGCCTATAAAAACCTCGACGAGGACGGGGTGATCAACCCGGAGACGGTCGTGGCAGAAAAGGATGTCCTGATCGGCAAGACCTCGCCCCCACGGTTCCTGGAGGAACCCACAAGCGACCTGATCACGGTCGAAAAACGCCGTGACACGTCGGTCACGATGCGCAGCAATGAACATGGAATCGTCGATACAGTCATCATAACCGAAGGAGAGAACAGCTCGCGGCTCGTGAAGGTCCGGACCCGCGACCTGCGTATTCCTGAGGTCGGAGACAAGTTTGCCTCCCGCCACGGCCAGAAAGGTGTTGTCGGCCTGATCTCCCAGCAGGAGGACATGCCGTTTACCGAAAGCGGGCTGGTGCCAGACCTGATCATCAATCCCCATGCAATTCCGAGCCGTATGACGATTGGTCACATGCTCGAGATGCTTGGCGGAAAGGTCGGGGCACTTGAAGGGCGGCGGATCAATGGTACCGCATTTGGCGGCGAGCTGGAGAATGCGATCCGTCAGTCGCTCAAAAAGCTCGGTTTCTCCCATACCGGGCGGGAAGTGATGTATGACGGCATCACCGGAAAGCCCTTCTCCGCTGACATTTATATCGGTGTGATTTACTACCAGAAGCTCTACCACATGGTCTCATCAAAGATGCATGCCCGCTCGCGTGGCCCGGTCCAGGTGCTTACCCGACAGCCAACCGAGGGCAGGGCACGGGAAGGCGGCCTGCGGTTCGGTGAGATGGAGCGCGATGTCATGATCGGGCACGGTGCCGCGATGGCACTCAAGGAGCGCCTGCTCGACGAATCCGACAAGGTGATGGAATACGTCTGTGCCCACTGCGGTATGGTTGCGATGCTCGACCGCAAACGGAACATGACACGTTGTCTTGCCTGCGCCAACGAGACGGACATCTACCCGGTCGAGATGAGCTACGCGTTCAAGCTCCTGCTCGACGAGATGAAGAGCATGGGGATTGCCCCACGGCTGAAGCTTGAGGACGTAGTATAACGAGGTGTGCCATGCCAAGTCCAAAACGAATCGGAAAGATCGAATTCGGTCTGCTCTCTCCAAAAGAGATCCGCGAGATGAGTGTACGGAAGATTATCTGGGCGGACACCTATGATGACGACGGTTTCCCGTACCCGCAGGGTCTGATGGACCTCAATCTCGGTGTGATCGACCCGGGTCTCCGGTGCAAGACCTGTGACCAGAAGGCAAGCGAGTGCCCGGGACATTTCGGGCATATCGAACTTGCAAAACCCGTCATCCATGTCGGGTACACGCGCCTGATCAGAAAACTCCTGCGGGTATCCTGCCGCGCCTGCGGGAGGATCCTGCTCTCCCCCGATGAGGTGGAGAAAGTCGTCGGTACCGAGGATGACCAGACCGGTGACCAGATCTCGGAAAAGGACGTGAAAAAGGAGCGGATCTGTCCCCACTGCGGGGAACAGCAGCTCAAGATCAATTTTGAAAAGCCGACGACGTTCTCTGAGGTGCTTGTTGAGGACGGCAGAAAAGTCGAGCACAAACTCACTCCTGCCGATATCCGCGCCCGGCTGGAGAAGATCCCGGACCCGGACCTGATCTCGATGGGTATCAACCCGGCAGTCGCCCGCCCCGAGTGGACCATCCTGACGGTGCTCCCGGTCCCGCCGGTTACCATGCGCCCCTCGATTATCCTTGAAAACGGGCAGCGCTCTGAAGATGACCTCACCCACAAGCTCGTCGACATCATCCGCATCAACCAGCGGTTCAAGGAGAACCAGGATGCGGGAGCCCCCCAGCTGATCATCGAGGATCTCTGGGAGCTGCTGCAGTACCACGTGACCACCTACCTCGACAATGAAGTAGCGGGGTGTCCCCCCGCGCGTCACCGGAGCGGCCGGCCCTTAAAGACGCTCTCCCAGCGCCTCAAGGGCAAGGATGGCCGTTTCCGGGGCTCACTCTCGGGCAAACGGGTGAACTTCTCCTCCCGTACGGTCATCTCCCCGGATCCCAATATCAGCGTAAGAGAAGTCGGTGTCCCGCTTGCTGTTGCAAACGAGATGACGATTCCCGTCCGGGTCACGACCTACAACATTGATGAGCTCAAGCAGATTGTCAGAAACGGGCCAAGCCGCCCGACGGTCAACACGCCCTGCGGATCGAACTATGTGATCCGCCCGGACAACCGCAGGCTCCGTCTTGCTGACGGGAACCAGGACACGGTTGCGGACATGATCGAGCCCGGCTGGACAGTGGAGCGGCAGATCCGGGACGGCGATGTGGTGCTGTTCAACCGGCAGCCCTCACTTCACCGGATGAGTATCATGGCGCACCGCGTCAAGGTCATGGACGGGAGGACGTTCCGCCTCAACCCCGCCGTGTGCCCACCCTACAACGCGGACTTTGACGGGGACGAAATGAACCTCCATATCCCCCAGACGGAAGAGGCACGGGCGGAGGCATACATCCTGATCTCGGTGGAGGAGAATATCCTCTCACCCCGCTTTGGCGGGCCGATCATCGGGGGTATCCACGACCATGTCTCGGGGATCTTCATGCTGACACACGGTATGCGGCACTTTACCAAAGAAGAGGTCCTCTACCTGATCAAATTCACCAAAGTCGAGCACCTTCCTCCCGCGGCAAAAGAAGAGGACGGGGTGGAGTTCTGGAGCAACAAACAGGTCTTTTCCCAGATCCTCCCGCCCGAGCTCAACATGGTCTTTCATGCAAGTTCCTGCAAGAACTGCGATACCTGCAAAAAGGAGCTCTGCGAGCGCGATGCATATGTCAGGATCTTTGACGGCAAACTCGAGTCCGGTACGATCGACAAGAAGGCAATCGGTGCATTTGACGGGCAGATCGTGAACCGCATCATCCGCCAGTACGGCATGCGGCAGGCCGCGGAGTTCATCGATGACCTGACCAAGCTCTCGATCCGCGCGATCATGCTTGACGGGTTCTCGTTTGGGATCGATGATGAGGACCTGTCCAAGACCGAGTACGGGCAGATCGAGGACGTGCTGAAAAACGCGGTGCTCGATGTCGACCGCAGGATCAAGATCTACGAGGACGGGCAGCTCGAGCCGATGCCCGGACGTACCGTTGAAGAGACCCTCGAGATGCAGATCATGCAGGTGCTGGGTAAAGCCCGTGACCAGACCGGCCAGATTGCCGGCAGGCATCTGGGGCTCGGCAACAGCGCTGTGCTCATGGCAGAGAGCGGCGCCCGGGGCTCCATGCTGAACCTCACGCAGATGGCCGGATGCATCGGGCAGCAGTCGGTGCGCGGGGAACGCATTATCCGTGGATACGATGACCGCACGCTCCCGCATTTCCGCAAACGGGACCGCGGTGCTGACGCACATGGGTTCATCAAGCACAGTTACAAGGGCGGTCTTTCCCCCACCGAGTTCTTCTTCCATGCCATCGGCGGGCGTGAGGGGCTTGTCGATACGGCGGTCCGGACCTCGCAGAGCGGGTACCTGCAGCGCAGGATGATTAACGCCCTCCAGGACCTCAAGGTCGCCTATGATGGCACCGTGCGGACGACCGGTGGCCGGATCATCCAGTTCCAGTACGGTGAAGACGGGACCGATCCCACCAAGAGCGCCTTCGGTGAACCCGTGGACGTCAAGGGGATCGTGGAGAGCATTCTCAAGGAGGAAGTTTGATGCTGGCAGAAAAGTTAGACAAAAAGATTGAAGCGGCCCCGCTCCCCCAGAAGACGAAGGACCAGCTGCGTTCATTCCTGAACGGAAAAGAACTCACCGACACGCAGTTCAAGCAGATCTTTGACCGGGTGGTAAAGGAATACCAGTCCACCCGTATCGAGGCATGCGAAGCGGTCGGGATCATCGCTGCGCAGTCGATCGGGGAACCCGGTACCCAGATGACGATGCGGACGTTCCACTACGCGGGTGTCGCCGAGATTAACGTCACGCTGGGACTGCCGCGCCTCATCGAAATTATGGATGCAAGAAAAGAGCCCAGCACCCCGACAATGACGATTTACCTTGAGCCGGAGCTTGCCAACGACCGCGACCGTGCGCGGGAAGTGAGCTGGAAGATCGAGGCAGCCCCGCTCCATGAGTTCGGGGATATCACTACCGATATCGAAAATATGCAGGTGGTCGTTTCCATCAACAAGAAAGTCTGCGAAAAACGCAAGATTCCTTTGCAGGAGATCATGGAAGTCGCGCCCTATAAGATCACGAACCGGCGTCACTACCGTGATTTCAAGCATGAAATCGATGAGGAGAACGCTAAGATTACGTTCCTTCCCAAGAACCCGGAGAGTTACCAGAACCTGTTCCAGCTCGCCGAACATGTCAGGGCGGTCATCGTGCAGGGCATCGATGACATCGAGCGGGTCGTGGTCAGGAAGGAGACCGGAGAGTATATCCTATATACTGAAGGCTCCAACCTAAAGGATGTCTTTGAGGTTGCCGGCGTCGATACCACGCGCACCCGGACCAACAACATCAGCGAAGCGGCCTCGGTGCTCGGCATCGAAGCCGCCCGCAATGCGATCATCTACGAGGCCCTTTCGACGCTTGGCGAACAGGGTATCCTTGTCGATGTCCGCCACATCATGCTCGTCGCGGATATGATGTGCATGGACGGCGAGGTCAAGCAGATCGGCAGGCACGGGATCGCCGGTGAGAAGGAGAGCGTGCTCTCGCGCGCCGCTTTCGAGGTGACCGTCAACCATCTGCTTGACGCCGCCGTGGCAAACGAAATCGATGAACTGAGTGGTGTCACAGAAAACGTCATCGTCGGCCAGCCAATCCAGCTGGGGACGGGAGACGTAAAACTGATTGCAGTAAAACCTGATAACTAGGAGAATTGCAAAATGGATTTTAATGCTTCCTTACGCAGAGCTATAAAAACCGGAAATGTCATTCTCGGTCAGCACAACACACAGAAAAGCATCAAAGAGGGCAAGGCGAAGATCGTTGTCATCGCACAGAACTGCCCGGAGAAATTCAGGACCCAGCTGAAAAGTAACCAGAATCTTTTTATCCACACGTTTGAAGGCTCGAGCGTTGCGCTCGGCAAGGCCTGCGGAAAGCCGTTCATGGTCAGCACGCTTGCGGTCGTGGACCCTGGAGAGTCAGATATCCTTTCCCTGAAGAGGGCGTGATATGCCGGAAGTAAAACTTACCGAAGACTGTATGCGCCTGATCTCGCAGTTCGAGAGCCTGACGGGGGCGGGAAGCCGGGACTGTGTCATCGATGATCGCAACGGGAGGCTCATCTTTGTCGTGAATCCCGGCGACATGGGGCTTGCGATCGGCAAGAAGGGTGCGAGCATAAAGAAAGCCTCTGAAGTCATGGGGAAGAAGATCGAGGTCGTTGAATACAACAGCAATCCTGAACAATTCATCAAGAACTGCTTTTTGCCCGCACAGGTCATCTCGATGACATTTGATGGTGAACCGGGAGAACAGACCGTCCAGGTCGACGTCAGGGACGAGGATCGCGGGATCGCGATCGGCAAAGAGGGAAAAAACATCTTCAAGGCAAAGAAGCTATCACAGCGCCAGCACAATATCACCGACGTCCAGATTCTGCAAAAACCGGTGATGGCAGAGCAAGCAGACCAGAAATAATTTTTTTTATAATCCCACTCTTTTCAGATAATGTTCCAAAAAGGGACTCTCAACGAAATCGTGATAACAGGAACTGTCCTTTTTCTGGATCCTTTTTGCAATACAGTTCCGGCAGGATAGCTTCAGGTGTAAAAAAATGAACGGGCCTGGGGGGATTTGAACCCCCGACATCCGGGTTAGAAGCCCGGCGCTCTGTCCAAGCTAAGCCACAAGCCCCGACGCCTATTACTTTCACACTCCGGATTAATTAATATGTTTCCCCGTCATGCCGGTTGTTCTTGGCTGCCCGATGGTATTTTTTTTAAAAAACCGGCTATTGCTTCCTGTCGAGAATCTCTATTATCCTGTCTAGCTTCTGGTTGATTGCCTGGATTTTGGTCTCCGTTTTCTGGATATCATAATGCGTGAGCCCGAACCAGAGCGCCGCAAACCCGAACCCGAACATGATCAGGTCAAGCACGATCCTGTTCATGTCGTCGGAATGTGTGGCGACCATGAACAAACTGTAAAAGACCAGAAATGCCCCGGCAATGGCAATCAATACTACAAAAACCCGCATCAACGGGGTCGATCCAACAGTTTTTGTCTGTTTTTCTGTCATACTTAATTCAAATCTCCCTGCTCTGTACCATGCACTGCAACATGAAAAACGGTATGTTCCTCACACTGCATGATAACATGATGACTTGAGCACCTCCACTTCGGTCGGCTGAACGATCCCTTCGTGGAATACGCCTTTGACGACCGATGAGGCGCAGTATTTCACCTGCACGCGGGCGGACGTCCGCTCCCGCTCCTCATAGCGCAGGCCGGTTACGAACTCAACGATCCGCTTCATCGTAATGTTGACCGAGAGCACATGCACGCAGATGCCGGAATCGCCCGGGGCGAGGTCGTCCTTATCGATGGAGGTCATGAAGAGGTGGGTGTCCGGGCCTGGTGTGATATTTGCTAGGGTGATGATGTTGTGTGTGCTCTGGAGCTCGAGGGTACGGGGGCGGCCGGTTCGGAGCTCCTTGATAATATCGGCAGAAATACCGGTTAATGCTGGACATTTCATGACAATCACCCGTACATCGGCAGGTCCTTTTTGGGTGCCTGCTCTGCGGACTGCACTTCTTCAGCAAGCTTGCCCATGCTCTGTTCGATCTCAACCGCCTGTTCGAGAAGCGGCCGGGTGTCGAGGGCCAGGTTATACATCTTGTTGAGCACATCGATGGTCGCCGCCGAAGCCCGCGGATCGGGTGCGTTCACCGTCTCTCCCAGCAGGCCATACGCAGGGATGTTACGGATTTTGCACTCGGTGAGTATGCTCGATGCGATCCCGGAGATGCTCCCGATTGGCAGGATAAGGGTGAGGTCTGCAATCCTCGGGAGCGCCTCTGCGGTGGTGGCGACACCGAAAACCCTCTTTTCTGACTCGTTTGTGATAATGCCCGCAATGGTCACAACCTCTTTTGGCTTGAACGGCGCGAGCCAGTCCATGATCCCGTTGGATACCTCGTAACAGATCATCGGGTGGATCGGGATGTCGGCGACGATTGCAGCGAGGTCGTTCTTTGCGTATATCCTGACGGGGTCGTTGATCACACCCTTGTTCATCATCGCAAGAGGCGGGAAGTATTTTGAGGTCATCGTGCCGATCAGCTCGAAGTCCAGCTGGTCGACCATGTACTGGAGCGCGATGCTCCCGACAAGCCCGCTTCCCGGAAAACCCACGAGGACGGCAGTGTCGGGAACCGGCAGCGGTTTTGAAAATATCTTGAGATCTTTTTCTATATCCGACATAATTAGATTAACATAGTCTATTGAGCTAAAAAAGTATTATGCAGGAATATCCGGTCAAACGCGGTCTGGCAAAAGACCTTGGCATGCGGATGGTTGCAGAGCTTCGGACCTGTTTTGGTGTCGAACCGACCCGGTCCGGCGAGGCATACCAGATCCGGTTTGGAGCCTTAAAGAGGCTCGACGTGAGGGCAGGCGCCGGCAACAGGACGGTCATAATCGATACCGAGTCTGACATGAGCGTGAGCGATGACGTAATCATTGATACCAACAGGCGGTTCCGGAGATATCTCGACGCGGTGACCGGCTTGTCGACCAAGGAGCGGGTGAAGCGGGCAAAGAGCGATGTCGTGGAATAACCTCCTGAATGCCAGGATCTGCGGGGCGCACCGTTCCTGAATCAAAAAAAAGTCCGTGCCCGTTGCCGGCAGTCACGCGAATGATACGGGGGCATCCTTCTCTCGGGGTTCTGTCTCATGTCCGTCCTGCTGCCGGGTACAATGCGGAATGCTCTTTGTTGACCGCACCCAACCTCATGGTACGTGATCTGTCCAGCGGTTTGTTCGCGATCTGATCGGTATGAAAAAATCCCAAAACACTGCAATCCCGGTTTGCGGATCATGCGTCTTTGCAATGCGGCGGTTATTGCTCCAGCTTGATGCTTTTTTTTTGGAAATGGAGGGGGCAAAAACAGAAAAAAATAGCGAACACATACACCAGCTGCGCGTCGCCTCACGGCGACTGCGTGCAGCCCTTCCCATTTGTGCCCCCTGTGTTCCTGAAAAGAGGTACCGCCGCTGGGTCGATGAGATCCAGGATATCACCCGGGCTCTCAGTGAGGCACGTGATGCTGATGTCCAGCTGGAATTTTTAAAAAAATACCAGAAAAAGGCGGCAAAATATCAGGGGCAGGACAAAAGACCTCCTGGAGCAGATCAACCTCCTATCGGTGACGGTATTGAATACCTCCTGGGTATCTACCGGAAAAAACGCTCAGCGCTGCAGAAACAGGTTCTTTCTGCGATCATAAGGATGGAAAAAAGGCGCACCATTGACGATATCCGGGATGCTGCAACCGGGTACCTTACCGCCGCGCGAAGAATCCGGCCAAGGCCGGCGATGTATGCGCTGCCTTCTCTTGCAGCTGACGACGTAAGCAGGCGGCTGGGCACGCTGCTCTCGTATGAACCATGGCTACAATACCCCGAGGCGATATCAGAGCACCATGCGATGAGGATCGCAGCAAAAAAACTCCGGTATACCATGGAGTTCTATGCACCCATGTACCGGTATGGGCTCAGAAAACCGCTCTTCCGGATAAAAAAGGTCCAGGAAATGTTAGGTACTATCCATGATTGTGATATCTGGATCGATACGGTACCTCGCATCCTTTTAAAGGAACGGGCAGAGCATCACTCGCTGAGATCGTCTGAACCCTGGAACCCGCAGATTATCTCCGATCTCAAATATTTCCTTTGCGATCGTGAAAAGAAGCGAAAAGTGCTCTTCTTTCAGTTGCTCCAGTACTGGAAAAACCTCGAACGGACCCGGATATGGGATGAGATCAGAACCGCACTGTTAACAGACATAAAAAAACCATTCAGACCGTTGCCGGATCCTTTTCCGGAGAACCTGAGGGATTCTGTACATCAGATTGCGCTCCGGTATCCGGATGGGCAGGCTCATGCACGTCATGTCACCGATCTGGCGCTTGAACTCTTCGACAGCCTGCAGCCCCTGCACCGGATGAACCAGAGAGCACGGTTCCTGCTCGAATGTGCAGGGCTCCTCCATGATATCGGCTGGACGCCGGGTGGCAAGGGGCACCGTCGGAAAGGCGCCAGGATGATCTTCTCTTTTGAACAACTCCCGCTTGATATCATCGAACGGGGGATCATCGGTCTTGTGGCCCTCTGTCACCGCGGGAAGTGCAGGCTGGAATCACAGGGGTATTATACCCTGTTGCCGGCAGATGACCGGATGGTTGTCAGCATGCTTGCTGCGCTCATGCGGATCGCCGACGGCCTTGATGCCACTCACCAGGGGATCATACAATCCCTCCGGTGTCGCGTCAATCAGACTGAGATCATCTGTGAAGTACTGGCATCCCGGGATGCAGAAACCGAAAAAAAGAGCGCCATTTCCAAATCAGACCTTTTCGTGCGGGTATTTGGAAAACCGCTGGTGATCCGGCAGGTTCACTCGCCGTCCTGGATCCAGCTCCGGAATGACGAACGGGCAGGAAATAATTGAGGGACAACAGGATCAATGAGCTTGCGGATTTCCCCCTGCAAAAACCCTTATCTTTTCGCGGTTCGTCAATAATGATGGTTTTTGCGTGGCTGCACCCGGCGGCTTCGACACCCATCTCACGCAGCTGTTTTACAAGGTTCGCACGGTCTGTGGGGAACCGGTTCCCATCAGATACAGCCTGATCCCGCTTGCTGCACATCCAATCTCAGGTACTCTTACGGCGGGACCATACTCCAACGATGGTCTCCTTTTCCGCTGTCCGCGAGTCGATTGTGCCCTTCTGCTAAAAAAAGTTTTCAAGCGGGCGTTCCCTTCTCGTATTGAAGGGCAGCTTTGTTCTTTTCCATCTGAGGCTGGGAGAACGCTGAGGAATTTTATCCGGGGTTCAGCGCAGCACGCTGCTCTTTCATGATAGTGGCAGGTGCAAGGATAATCCCCTCAAAAAAAGAAAAATCACTCGATCACGATCGCCGGCTTGAACGGCAGCGCCGTCGCCGCCTTCGGGTGGCGGGAATCTTTTGCTTCAACGATGTGGACCGGGACGCCAAACTCTTTTTCGAGGAATGGTGCTGCCTGCTCAAAGACCGCACGCTCGTTGACGCCTTCAGACGCGATCAGTTCAACGGTGTGGGGGGGCAGGCGGTGGATCAGGGTGGTGCACTGCTTTGTTGCATCGGATGCCTCCCTGCCGCGCCTGCGCATCCGATCGTCTTTCATGATTGTGCGGATAGCGAGGTTCCTGTCGGGTGCGCGGGCAATCGTGGTGAATATTTCATGCTTCCAGGCAGCAGCTAACAAGATCGTGATCGATTTCGGCGTGATCTGGATCAGTTTTGTGATCGACTCGAGGTCCTCCACCGTCCGCAGGAGCAGCTCTTCTGCCAGCTCGATACGGCGGTTCTTTTGTTTTTGATCGACAACCGGCCAGTCTGCAAATGAAACAAGCCCCTGGCCGCCGATATCCTGCCATAATTTCTCGCAGGTGAACGGGATGAACGGGGCGAGCAGGCGGATCCATCCGGAGCAGAGCGAGCGGAGCATCCTGCTGCCGTCGCTTCCTTCAGGAAGCCGGCGCCGGTACCATTTGAGATCGTTCTCGATCGAAAAGAACGCCTCCTGCAAGGCCTGCCGTGTCTGGAAGTTTTCCAGTGATGTGGTGGTCTTTTCGATATGCTCCTGCAGACGGCTCATCAGCCAGAGATCGATGTCTTTTGGCTCCCCGCCGGCATCTTTCATCTCGTGGATAGCGTTGTAAAACCGTTCGATCTGCTTTTTTACTGAAATGACCAGCTCGTTCCTCCAGTCAAAGTCCTGCCACGGCTCTGCACTTCCCATCAGGAACATCCGCACCGTATCAGCGCCGAACTCCTTTACCGCGTCCTCGAGCAAAAAGACGTTCCCCTTTGATGATGACATCTTGGCGCCGTTTAACAGGCCCATGCCAAAGACGACCATGCCTTTGGGGAGGTGCTGTTTTTCAAAGATGGCAACATGGTGGAAGATCTGGAAGGTAAGGTGGTTGGAGATCAGGTCCTTTGCGGAGAACCGGAAGTTGTACGGGTACCAGTACAGGAACTCCTTTCGCATCGCGTCGAGTCTCTGCCTTTCGGGCAGGTTTTCTGACTCTTTGCCAAGGAAAAGATAATCGAATACCTCAGGCACAAGAGTTTCTGGCGCCATCTCCCTGATCCGGTGTGCGATGGTGTAATACGCCATGTAGATGGTCGAGTCCGAGAGCGGTTCTATGAGCTGGGCTGGATCCCATGGGAAGCGGGTCCCGAGCCCCACCCGGCGGGTACATGCCCAGTCCTTGAGCCAGTCTACTGTCCGGTTGAACTCGGCCCGGACTTCCGGCGGGACAAGTGCCATATCCTGTAACTGGTCCGCTACCTGGGCTTTCCAGGCAGGGTCGCTGTACTTCAGGAACCACTGGTCATGCAGGATCTTCACTTTCACCCGGTTCCCGCAGCGGCAGACAACAGGACGGGTATCAAATTCATACATTATTGTCGAACCATACCGGTCGGTCATGAGCGCTGCAACTTCGTCGCGTGCAACCCGCACCGGTTTTCCGCCGTACTTTTCGAAGAGTTTTCCTTTCGAAAACTCCGACGAGTAGATCTCCTGCGTGAGCGCTTCCATGCGGGGGTCGAGCTGGTCTCTGATGCCTGCTTTCTCGACAGCCTCCTGCGCCGGCACCTCACCGTATCCCTCCACCCTGATCAGCGGAATTGGCAGAAGATGGGTGTACCTCCCCTGCCTCTGGAGGTCGCGCAGTGCAATATAGTCGAAGGGAGCATGGGCAGGGACACTCATCACGATACCCGATGCCATGTCAGGGTCGACAAAGGCCGCCGGCAGGATCGGGATCTTGCCGCAGAGCGGGTGGGAGACCGTTTTATCGATCAGGGTTCTGCCGGGGATCTCGCGCTCTATGGTCACCGTGTGATCCTGAAGAAGGAGTTTTTCTGCCGCCTCCCTGCTGATCACCCAGGGTCTGCCATCGACAAGCGCCCTGACGTATGTGACATCAGGGTTGACCCAGAGATTGGTAACACCATAGATCGTCTCCGGGCGGAGCGTAGCGGTCGGTATGACGGCGTCGCCAAAAGTAAACATGACGAGCGTGAATCTGATCACTTCTGCCTTGTCACCTTCGAGGAGGTCGTGGTCGCCGACCGGATTCTCGTCAAATGTGCAGTACCGGACCGGGTGCTCACCCTTGATCACGTGCCCCGCTTCATACAGGTGCTTCCACTGCCACTCGATGAATTTTGAATACGTCGGGTCGACAGTCGTGAACCGGCGACGCCAGTCGATCGAGAGGCCGCAGGCGGTCATGACGCGCTGGTATTCGTCGGAAAAATGTCTGACAATAGTCAGCGGATCGACAAACTTTTCAAGCACCGCTGGCGGCACCCGGTAGAGATCCCGGTAGAGCCTGATCGTTTTCTCATCATGGCGCGCGATCCTCTTTGAGATCCCGATGACCGGTGCGCCGGTCACGTGAAACGCCATCGGGTAGAGAACCTGCCTCCCGCGCATCCTCCAGAACCTTGCGATCACATCGGGAACGATATACGTTCTGCCGTGCCCGACGTGCATGGCACCGCTCGGGTACGGGTAGGCAACATTCAGGTAATACTTCTCCTGCTCCGACGGGTCAGGTTCAAATGCGCATTTCCATAGATCCTGTGCACGTTCTTCAAATGCCCTTGGGTCAAAGTCGGTCACGTCATACCAATTCTCCTGGTAAAAAGCACCGATCGAATGACCGGTTACACCGGCCGCAGTTTGATGACCTCCCCTGCGGTCGAGCGGCGGATCATTTCCTGGGCAATACTCGAATTCTTGGCAAGGTGGATCTCCCCGTTCTCGTTTACCGTTGCGGTAAAGAGGTATTCCTTGCCGGCAAAGACGTCCACAATCTTGCCGTTATATTCAGGTGCCACAATCGTCAGTTGTTTTTTATCGATATGGATCTTTACTCCGCCGCCAAGGTTGAATTCCTCGTCGTCCTTTTTCTGTTTTTCAAATTCGCTCCTTGGTTTGATATCGATCCCGATCCCGATCTTGTTGACAATCGCCGATATGTTCTTGCCGCCTTTCCCGATCGCTGCCGGAACGTCCTTGTCATCGATATATACGACCGCTTTTGTGTCGCTGATCATCTGCACGTCCACGTCGCCATCCGTATAACGCCCGATCTCACGCTGGATCTCCTTTTCTGCAAGCTTCCAGCCGGTGCGTTTCTCGGGCTCCTCATGAAGTGCGACTTCGGCAGCAGGAGGGCGGATCTGCGGTGCAGCCGGTGTGGTGGGCACAGGAGGCATTGGACGCGTGGGCGACAGGGCAGGTGCAGGCGCCGATCCGGCAGTCCGGACCAGCGGCATGATGATGGTCTCGCCATCATAGCGGAAGACATCGCAGGCGAGATCGCCGGACTCGTAATCCGTGACCGTCGTGACGGGGCGGATATGCATCTCCGTTTCCATCCCCTCAGGCACCTTGATGGTGAACCCGACATCATAGATCTTCGTGATTACGCCCTCTTTGACAAAGATGATGGTGTTGATGATCTGCGAGAGCACGCCATAGTCCACACGGTCTGTGAACCGCTTGAGTGCATCCCGGACGTCGGTTGCGTGCACCACACCGACCATCCCCATACCTGCAAGACGCATATCGGAAAACGTCCTGAAGTCCTCGTTCTTGCGCAGCTCATCGAAGATGACAAAGTCGGGACGGACCAGCATGAGCACATCAGCGGTATTCTGCATGCTGCCGTCAAGCATCGTGTACTGGGTGATCTGGTCGGGCACCTGCAGTTCCCGCGGGGCCTCCATGGTCTTGACAATAAACCCGCTCTCAGAAAGATAGATGGCGATGCTCTGGGCAAGCGTCGTCTTGCCGCTCCCCGGTGCCCCCGCGATGACCAGTCCGCGTTTATCAGTTGACAGCCGCTTTTTGATGATCTCTGCCTTTGAATAATCGGTGAGTTTGACATCGACAATCGGACGCACCGCGGTGATCTCCATGCCGTCGGAAAAAGGGCGCCTGGCGATCGCGATCCGCATTGACCCGATCTGAACGACGGTGATACCGCGCTTCTCAACCTCGATGAACCCGTCGGGATCCCTTTTTGCCCGCTCGAGGATCTCCTGGGCGAGTGCCTTCAGTTCATATTCGGTAATCGGCTGATCGCGGATCCTGACAAGATTCATCGAGCTGATCGTGCCCTTCTTTGCGACGGGACAGACCCGCTCTTTTAGGTAAACGGCGAGGGTATGCTCATCAAAGAACTGGTCAATTCCCAGCGGGACAAAATCAGTCAACTGAGGTTTGAGATAGGTGACGTTGAGCCCCTTTGCCCTCGCCACCTCCGCCTGTACGCTGTCGCTGGTAATGAACTGGGCCGCGTTCTCGATGGCGATATTGCGGATCATGGCATCGATTTCCCCGCCGCTTGCCAGTTTCACCTGTTCAAGCGTGGGGCGTGATCCGGAGAACCTGATCTCAATGACCTTCTCTTCTGCCAGCCTGCAGAGCGCCTGCAGCTCATTGAGTCCTGAAAATCCGATCTCCCTTCCCTGATTTGCCTGTGCTTCGAGTTCTGCAACAACAGCTTCAGGGACGATTATTGTTGTTCCCTTATAATCCCCCGTTTTTATCATCGAGGTGATGCGCCCGTCGATCAGGACGCTGGTATCCGGTACCATTTTCATAAAAAGTCTGCTCCTGTATTGTTATTCCCATAATATTGGTCACTATTCTATTCCTCATGGTCAACGATCCAACATCGTTGTTATGGTACTGGTATGTGTTACAGGCATTTATATAAATACGGGGAAACGTTTCGTTCTGCCAGCCCTTTTCTTGTGCCTCCCCGCCCAATAAAAATGCAATATTTAATATAAGCATAATCTGATAATTCATCGGATAAGTACCATGGCGGGAAAAAAGACCGGCTTTCTGACAGAACCGCGGAGGGAGTATCTTAAAATCCCCCAGAAAAAACGACGGCAGACCTACTCCGAGAGCCAGAGGAACCAGTTTGATGATGCGATCCGCGAGCAGGCACAGGCCGCTCTCGATGATCTCATCCTGATCGCACAGAAATACGACGAGGAAGGGTTGCAGGCCGTCTTTTCAAAGGATGCCATCGAGGAGCTCGTCGGCAGCCTCATGGACAGGATCGGTCTTGATGATGCGGAGGGCAACGGGAAGTATTACGAGATCTTCCTCAAGACAATCGAACAAAAGATACATCAGAAATACCGGGAACATGACCGGTTTTTCAAGCTCGAATCGACCAATTATCCCGTGATGCCCAGCAAACCGGCATATCGCGATGTCAAAACGTATATGAAAAAATAGTCCTGCCGGCGCACCTGCCCACCCTGATTCACACTCTTTTCCCTCTGGTTTTTATGAGGGTTCCGTACCAGATCATAATCCGCATTCCTGATATACGGCAAGAACCACAGGTAATGGTCTCACAAATGTTTCGGGCTGTGAGAAAAAAGACAAAAGGTTCAGGCCGCGTTCTTCTTTCCACCGCTGTTCATAAACAGGCAGAGAGCCGCGATAACCAGAATGTAGCCGGATGTCCGGGCGGTGATCATGGCGCTTTCCCAAGCAGATGCAAGTCCAAGGAGGGTATAGATATGGGAGATCGCAAAAAGCCCAAACGCGATACCAATGAGCAGCGCGCTCATCTGACCTTTCCGCAGGTAAACAAGGATACCGAGAATAACGATGATCACACAGAGCACCGTATTCAGGACAGACACCAGATCCGTCACAAACGCCATAGAATGACTCCTCACGTATCATGGACACGCAAAGAAAAAATACGTATGCACTAGGTACCTGCATTTGTGCAGGGAGTTAACAGGGAAGTCTGCGGATTATTCGCAATTTCAGAACAAAAAAGAGGGCAGGGATGGCCAGAAGGATGAAAAAAGGAGGGAATTTATTATATCCCGGGTCTGGTTTTATAGACCATTTCGGGATCAAATACCTTCGGTAACACAACGGCGCCGTCAAGGGTGCGATAGAAGCAGCTCCGGTAACCCGTGTGGCATGCAGCGCCGGTCTGTTCTACCTCATAGACGAGGGAGTCCCCGTCACAGTCCACGAGGATACGCATGACTTTCTGGAAATGCCCGCTCTCCTCGCCCTTCTTCCATATTTTTTTCCTGCCCCGGCTGTAGTAGTGTGCAAACCCGCTCTTATCGGTGAGCTCGACTGCCTCTTTGTTTGCATACGCAACCATCAGGATGTCGCCATTTCTTTTATCCTGTACAACGACAGGAATCAACCCGTCTTCATATTTCAGTGCAAGCATGCTACATGCCACCCGTGACTATTTTCATGATCGCAAAGAGGAGATCACCAACGATGACAGCTGTAATGAGACCGGCAGTGATCGGGAGGATAAAAGGCACCGCGTAGGAGATCCAGACCGTTCCTGCCTTCCGGTAGAGCGCCAGTTCCTTTGCATGATGTTCGGGGTGCTCCCGCAAATCCTTTGTGTAGATGCGTCCCTTCCCGGAATACATCCTCTTTACTGAATCCGCAAAACCGATAAACCGACGTCTGATCGTCCCATTCTTCTCTTCAAAATCCTCCATCACAAAGCCAAAGGAGTCCTGTATCTTCTCTCCTTTGACCGGGAACCCGAAGAACATATACATGAGGGGGGCATGGTTCCCTCTGGTGATATTGATCACAAAGATCCCAAGCGGTGCCGCCATGTTGAGGATGAGGGCGTTAATCAGGACGGAGAACGACAAAAAACCAAGGGGGGGTTCGCCAAGCAGGGGCACAAAGGGGAATACCGGGATGCAGAATGATATGAAAATAAGGGCCCAGGCATCAGCTCCCCCGAAAAAGTTCATTTCAGAGAATATATAGAAGAGACCACAGAATAGTGCCAGCAGGAGGATGATCAATGCGGATGTTCCCCAGCTGCTGCCAAAAAGCATTGAGACCGAGGTGACTGCAAAGATGAGGATGATCAGGACAAAATACCAGCGGTTGAGCGCATTTTTAATACGGGACTCTTTTTTCCTGAATTTCAATCCGGTTTTTTCCTCCTTACCCCCTTTGTACCCGATATAGGAAACATACAGAAAAATGCCTGCGAACATGGCGTACCAGGGGACGAGCGAAAAATCAGGATTTTTTACTAGCACAAACCAAGACAGTGCGGGAAGGATGAGGATGACGGCAAGGTAATACCACATGAAATCTTCCTGGTAATACCATGTCAGGCCACGGGAATCGGTTCTGCCCATATTGTTCAGGTAGTCCGCATAGAGAAAGCTTGCGACAAGTGCAAGGAAACCCGTCACGAGGCTGGCGTTCTGCGTCATGTGCCAGAGAAGATATACGGTGCAGAGAATCCCTACCCCGAGCATGGGCATCCAGCAGATAAAGGGGACACGGCGTTCCCTGATATCAAGATACGAGGCAAAGAGCAGGGTGGCAATCACGACAAACGCCGAGATCACCATCGGGTACAGGATCATAAACCAAGGATATTATTTTTTTTAAAAGCACTTATGGTTGGCGATATCCAATTGAATGCTGTTTTTTATGGATGATTTATAAAGGGGCAGGTGCCCTATGCCAGCAGAACCCTATCCACACATTAATATTATGCCAGTGTCGAATATTCGAATGATAATCAGATCGGGTGTTTGCTGTCACAGCTACCCCCTGACGAAGTGAGATGGTCATCATGCAGATCCGTGAGATGCTGGACAATATCCTGAAGGGATCGCGGTATCTGGGGACATTTGACCTGTCAGGAATGCTCCAGTTCGCGACAATGCACGCCGTTCATGGGATTGCCATTGCGAAGGGGGGTGGCAAGGAGCTCTATATCGCATTTCAGGGCGGTGAAGCGGAGGGCGCCATCTATATTGATGAAAAGGGGGCGCTCTTCGGGGACACCGCAGTCCTGATGGTCAACCCGAAAGAAAAGTACGTGCTTACGGAAAATAAACCCGAAATTGTTGAAGCACTTGTCATGGGGAGCCGGCTCTTTGACAAGAAGCGGCTGAAAAAGAGTATTTCCTATGACGTGCCGGAGATCGGAGGGCCAAGTGGCGGCATCGGCATCCTTACGATCGGGCTGGCAAAGGAGGGAGTCCCGCAGAACGGCATTCGAGTCTCGATCAGAAAAGACGGAAAGATCGTTGGAAGCGATATCACGACCGACGATGGTACGGTCGGGTTCCGTGTCGCGTACGGCCTCTATGACTGCATCGTTCAGGACAAGACGCTCGTTGTCACGAAATACCGGATCGAGTTCGATGCATCCCATCCAGCGATCACGCTGGGTATTTGAGACAATACATCACATGTTCCCATCGTAATTTCAGGTGAATGGATACTATATATGTCCGCCTGCAGGCCACCGTAAAAGATGTCTGGCTCTCACGTGCCAGACACCAATGAGTCAACAAAAAGGAGTTCTTTGAAAAGGCCATTCAGGAGATCGTGTAAAAGGAACGTTCTTTTGGTCCCCTCATGTTTTCACGGTCCTGCTGGCTGGCTCCAAGACGAAATACTTTTGTAACTGAACTGCAGAGCTAAGCAGCATGGATAAAAAGAAGATCGGGCGGGAGGATTTTGAAGCCCTTATCAAGGGTGAAAAGGATATCATGCCCTATATCGAGATGGATCCCGCCGCCGGGACCTATTCGGTTTTTGGCGTCAGGACGGCAAGCAACCCGAATTACCTTGTAAAAGCGATCTATGAAATGTATGAAGCCAATCTGGACAGGAAGCTTGCCGTACAGGCAGTCCGTAAGCTCTTCCGCTCCGTTGGCATGGGGTCTGTCGGGCTCCAGAACCTGTTGAAAAAATTCGGGATGGACTTAAAACCCGCAGACTTCCTCATGCTCGTTTTCAAGCTGCAGCACCAGCAGGGCTGGGGTGCCCCGTGCGAGCTTGTGGAGCAGAGTGAGAAAAGGATCATTATCCGCACC
>Ga0315277_10001621_pt1 | contig 32384 bp, 28 predicted proteins | sample YL17G05_15_MG_FD_203695 | JGI IMG/M metagenome (GOLD analysis project Ga0315277, IMG submission 203695) | Sediment microbial communities from Yellowstone Lake, YNP, Wyoming, USA - YL17G05_15 | ecosystem: Environmental > Aquatic > Freshwater > Lake > Sediment | place: USA: Wyoming | collected...
GTTTGGTTCCATGTTCAAGAATTCCTATTTAACGGCGCGGCGCGAAAAAGTCAAATGACCGGGCTCCGGTCCGGCGCTATTTGATCTCGACCTCGACCGTGAAGAACTTGAAATCCGTGTACTCCACTGTCGTTTCGGAGCGGATGAACTTGCGGCCGCGCTCGTTAAGGTAAGCCTCCTCGAGGAACATCTTCGTGGGAAAGCGGAGGCCGTTCTTCTCGACGCTGAACTCCGAGCGGATCGTGATCCGGGGCGTGAGCTTGTACCTCTCTCCGCGCTCTCGAAAGATCTCGTAGCGGCCGATCCGGCTCTCGTCCCATTCGATCTTCAGGATCTCGTTCGTCGCGGGGTCCACCCAGGCTTTCCCGAAGAGGTTCAGCGACACGGGTGCGTCCGGCTTCGGCTTCGCTTCGACGATGATGACGGGTTTCCGTTCGAATTTGTCTCTGCCCATGACCGCAAAATCGTACTCACCCTGGAACCGCTCGGCGAAGATGTAGATCGGCCCGAGCATGGTCCTATCCAACTCGAAGGTCGTCATGTCCATCTTCGCTTCGGGAACGTGTTTCTTCTTCCCGTTCTGCTCGATGAGCGTCCGGGTGTCCCGGACTGCGCCGTTGAAAGCCCGGATGCACTGGTAATCGTAAACGAGGGAGAGCTTGCCCCGCATCGGCGCCCAGCTCCGGATTGTCACCAAAGAGGCTAATTTCCCCCCCGGGTCGACCGTCCAGGTGCGCGTCGGCGCGGGCGGATTTTCGAGGTCCCGCGTCAAGTCGACCTTTTCGTCGATCTCTTCCAGGCAGGTGAAATGGAGGGCCACACTCTCGAGCCGGCGGCAATAATCGGCGGCCGTCTTGAGGAACGCGGCGAGGTCGAAGGGCTTTTCCGCGCCGGCCCGCGACTGGGAGAACGCCGGGCGGAGGGCGATGAGCGAGAGGACCGCCAAGATCCCGAAGAGAGCCGGCGGGCGTTTGTTCCGCGCAGTTCCTCTCATCGTCCGTCTCCCGGTCCCGCCGGCCGGACTCGCTCGATGAGGAAGTCCCGTCCGATCTCAGCGACCGCGCCGGTCTCCGTGTCCTGGACGATCAGGCGGAGGACGTATTCGTCGGGTTCGACCGAAGGAAGCGTCAATCGAACGAGAAAGCGCGCGCCGCCTGCCACCTGCGTTTCCGCGACGACGGTCAATCCGACCGGGATGTCGGCGAGGGTCAGCTTGTCCTTGAGCGACGCGCGGATCTTCCACTTTGGCGGTGATGCGGTTGCCGCGTAGCACGACAGGACGCTCCAGATCTCCCCCTCGGAGGCGAGCGTACTGCCGAAATAAGGCGAGTACTGCCGCGCATCGAATCCCAGGAGGGCGGACGCTTGATCCGCCGCGGGCTTGTCGCCGAAGAGCTTGATCGGATGGAGCTTCATCAGGACGGGCCCGCGGTCGGGCTTGAGGAGAAGGGGCGGCGTGAGGAGGAGCCCCTCCTTCCCGGACGCTGGCGGGATCCAGGTCTCGCCGGCGACGGCGGCCGCGCCCGTTTCGATATCCCGGACGACGATCCGGCAGCGGGAGCGGCCTACCGCCGCAGGGAGCGCGGCCGTGAAATAGGCAAACTCCTCGCCGATCTTTCCCAGATCCTCCTCGCTCCGCTCTTCGGCGATGATGTTATCGGCTTGATCGAAGATGAGGCTCACGGCTTCGACCTTCCGGGCGCCTTTCTCCCTGAGCTCGCGCACGGGGACCCGCGCGACAAGGACCAGCCCGGCCCCCGTTTTGGCGGAACCCGGGAGGACGGCCATGTCGAACCGGACCGGCCGCTGCGACATCGGGTTCTCGGACAGGGCCAGGTCCACGAGATGCATCTTCTTTTCGAGAGGATCGTAATCCGCGAACATCTTGGAATCGAAATACCCTTCCTGGGTCCGGACGATACAGCCCGGCCGCCGGACGGAAACGCGGATCTTGTGGTATTTTCCGTCCCAGGCGTCGCTGACCGGGTATCCGAGGACGTAGTAGGCCGCGGTCACGGTCTGGAAGCGGGCGATATTCTCCTCGTAATTGAAGATATTGCCGTAGTAGCGCCCCCCCGTGGCGTCGGCCATGAACCTGAGGTTCGCGGCCCCTGTCCTCATCTCCGACGCCGCGTTCAATTCCTGCGTGTTCATGGGATGGACGGCGACATTGGACGTGGCCAGCTCCTTGCACAGGTCCTCGTACGCCATGCGGATCTCGGCGTTGGAATCCCGGGGATCGCTGAAAGATCTCCGGACGGCTCCCCCCACCACCGCATCGGCCTGAGGCGTGATCATCATCGGGTCCAGGCCGGTCGAGAAGAGGACGAGCGTCTTCTGCCCGGGCACGTAGCGCATGGCCTGGGCGAAGCGGGTCAGCCTCTCGATCATCGTCTTGGCGAAATATCGAGCATCCCCGGTGATGCCCGCCGCGCCGACCTCGTTGGCCGCTGCGGCCGCGGCCGAGCTCCCTTGATAGGTGAGCTTCGCTTCGGGCCGGGCGTCGGCGAATCCTCCGGCTTGCACCAGGCGCTGGTACTGGGCTTCGAGCTCCTCGGTCCGGCCGCTGGCGCTTGCCAACCCGAACGAGGCGACCGAATTCCGGATTTCGGCCCGGTCGGATGACAAAACCTGATAAACCTGGATCCCCCGAAGCGCCGAGAGGGTGATCACGCCGACCTCGTCGGTCGGGAGGAGGCTCGTGTCGATGAAATGGAGCGCGGCCTGGGCGGCCTTGCGGGCGCCCTGGGGGGTCGTGTTCATGAAATCGAAGAAAAAAAAGATCTTGCGGTTGAGGAGGATCTTCTCCTTCGGTGCGGGCGGGGGAGCCGCGGCCGGCTCCGCGCGCCCGGCGACGGTCACGGGCAGCATATGCGCCTCGAACTCGGTCAGGGTGATCGGCTGGCCGTCGTCGACCAGGATGAAATCATCCTTGGTGAGATCGGTCACGGGCGCCCCGTTTTTGTCCGTGACGATCGCCTGGATGAGCTTGAGGGTGACCGTCACCTCGTGCCGGAGGGGTTTCTGCGTCTGGGCCCACGCGGCGGCGATGAATAAAAACACGAAAATCCCAAGCCAAAGGTACGGAGTCTTGCTCCAAAAGCGGGCTCTATTACGGTCCATGACCGCCCCCTTCCGATTAACGGATCGTCAAGATCGCCGAAGTGTGCGAAACCGCTCCCGAAGCGCCGTGCTCGGCGAAAAAGTGAAGGACATACGTCCCCTGTCCGAGATCGCCCGTGGCGATGACGAGCGGATAGTAGACGACGTCCACGCGGGGGACGCTGTTGAGGCACTGGATCTCGAGGCGCGCGCGCGCGCCGGTCGACGTCTCGATGACCGCGGCCCGGATCGAGATCCCGTTCAAGTCGATGCCCCCGGTCAAGACGCAAGGCAGGAGGGCCACGGTTGCCGGCCGGCCGCGCGGGATGGTCCCGAAGAGAGGAGCGTAGTTGCGGAAGTCGAACGGATACGGCGACATGCGCTCCGGGGTGATGAGCGTTTCGGTCTGGCTCAGCTTCGAGCGGCCCTCGAGGTAGACGGCCCCGGCCGTGTCGTCGGTGAGGAGAAGAGGGGGGAGGAGCGTAAGCGGACGGGAGCGGGCCGTGAGGGCCGGGACGACGGCGTTTGCCGTCGCGACCGCGGCCGTGCCGTTCTCCAGGTTCCGGACGACGATCCGGCATTTGTATTCGCCCGGGTCGAGCACCATCCGGGTCGAGTAGAAGAGCGACTTGTTCGCGTAGCGGCCGAGCGTTTCCTCCGACCGCCGCAGGTCGGCGAGGTCGCCCCGCGCGTCGAAGATGAAGCGGACGATCTCGGATTTGCCTTCGCCGAGGCGGTCGAGCGTTTCCGGAGGGAGCTTCATCAGGAGGATGAGCGTCCGGTCGTCGTCCGGCCCGGGAAAGGCCTTCATCGTTGCGGAAATCGGCGTTTGATAGACGGGATTATCGGACAGGGCCAGGTCGGTCATCTGCAGCTGTTTTTCGAGCGGGGAGAGGTCCTTGAACGGAAGGGGATTGAAATATCCGGACTGGGCCCGGACCTCGCATCCTTTCCTCGTCGTCTCCACGGAGATCTTGTGGTATTGGCCGTCCCAGGCCGAAGCGATCGGGTAGCCCAGGACGTAGTAAGTCGCGGTCAGGTTGACGACGCGCTCGAGGTTGTCCTCATAGTTGTTGATGTTCGAATAGTACTGCCCGCCGGTATCCTTGGACAGCTTGGTCAGGGTGTAGAGGCCGGTGACATTCTCTTCCTTGTACATGAGATTCGTGGTCTGGGAGACGCCGCCGACCGTGAAGATGTCGCGGTAGCCCGTGCCGAATGTTTGTTCATCATAGCTGAACAACGAGTCAACCTTGGCCGCTTCGCGCGTGTCGAAGGCGAAGAACGTGCAATTGGACGTGGCCAGCTCCCGCATCATGTCTTCGTTCTGGCCGCGCAGGATATAGTCGCCGAAATCCGCCTTGGACCGGTTCGCCGCGCCTCCCGAGCTCGTAGGGGTCCCGACGACATTCCCGTAGATCATCGAGCTCGGGATGCCGGTCGAGAAGAAGATCAGGTGCTTCTGGCCGGGGACGTATCTCAGGGCCTTGGCCAGGGACGTCAGGTCGAGGATAAAATTCTGGGCCTGGCCTTTGGCTTCCTGGCGCCGCCAATCGAGGGCGGGTTGGTTGGGGGGGGCGTTGCCTCCGCCGTCGCCGCGAAGCTGGGTGGCCGGAGTGGCATCCTCGGCCGCCTGCCGCCAGTATTCCTGCTCGATCTCGAAGGCCCGGCCGGCAACGTCCTTGACGGCGATATTGCCTAAGGCTTCGCGGACCTTTTTATGGTCCGCGGTCAAGAACTCGTGGACGGACATGCCCCGGGTCAGAGAATAGGTGACCAGTCCCACCTCATCGCCCGGCTTGACGTCCTTTTCCAGGAAGCGCACGGCCGCGTCGATGGACTTGCGCGCTCCGCGCTGGTTGTTGAAAGCGAAGTCGAAGAAGAGAAAGTATTTCCGGGCGATGGAGGTTTTTTCCGGCTCCGCGGCCGGCTTCCCGGCGATGGGAACGGCTTCCGCGACCGCCGCCGGAGCGGGCTTCGGCGCCATTGCCGGTCCGGAGACGGAATGCCGCTCGAATTCGGTCAGCGTCTTCCGTTCCCCGTTGTCGATGACGGTGAACTCATCCCTGGTGAGGTCCGGAACCGGATTCCCCTTCCGGTCGGTGACATAGACCTGGATGAGCTTGAGCGTGACCGCGACCTGGTGCTCGATGGGCCGCTCTTGGACCCTGACCGGGGCCGCCTGTTGCTCCGTCCGTCCCGGACCTCCCGCGAGGATCATGCCGGAAGCGAGGACCGAGCCGAGAACTAGGATGGTTGCGCGGGAGACATTCATTTACCGGACCTTTAAAGGCGCCGAGACGAAGGACAGGGCGTGGGCTTCGGCCGCTTCGGCGTAAAAATAGAGGACGTAGGTGCCCGGACGGAGATCGCCTGTCTCGAGAACGAGGGGAAAATAGACCACGTCGCCCTCCGCCCGGTGTTCGAGCGGGAGGATCGGCAGGTTCGTCCGGGCTCCCGTGGCTCCGTCGATGAGGGCGGCCCGGATGGTGATATCCTCTATCAAGACCCCGGAGACGAAGCAGGGCAGAACGGCCCGGATGGATGGCCGGCCCGCCGGGATGGGCCCGAAGAGGGGCGTGAAATTCCCGGCGTCGAACGGGTAGGGAGATCGGGAGGTTCCCGTCGTCGCCCCTCCGGTCGCGGACAGCTTCGAGCGGGCCTCGAGATAGACGGCCCCGCCGGGCTGGGTCAGCAGCAGGGGAGTCAGGAGCTTCAGCTCTTCGGTCCGGGCCGGCCGGCCGGGGAGGTAAGCCGTCGCGGTCGCCGCGGCCGCCGCGCCCGTTTCGAGGCTCCGGACGACGATCCGGCACTTGTATGTGCCCGGTCCGAGGGCGAGCCTCGAGGAATAGAACACGGGTTTCTCCCGGAAGCGGGACAGGTCTTCCTCCGTGCGCCTCAGCTCGACGATGGCGTCCCGCGGATCGAAGACGAAGGTCACGATCTCGGAACGACCCGGGCTCAGGCGGTCGATCGTCTCGACGGGCAGCCGCATGAGGAGCTGCGTCGAGCGGTCCGCGTCGGTCCCCGGGAAGACCTGCAGCCCGGACGAGAGCGGAGTTTGAAAGACGGGATTGTCGGACAGGGCCAGGTCGATCAGCTGGAGCTGCCGCTCGAGAGGCGAGATCTCGGAAAAAGGACGGGGATTGTAATACCCCGCCTGGGCCCGGACGTCGCAGCCCGGGCGGGTCACGCTTACCTTGATCTGATGGAACTCGCCGTCCCAGACCTCGGCGATGGGATACCCCAGGACGTAGTAGGTCCCGGTCATCGTCTGAAGCGATTCAAGGTTGTGGCCGTACTGGTTGATGTTGGAGAAATATTGCCCGCCCGTGTCCTTGGCCAGCTTGGTCAGGGAATACAAGCCGGTGACCGGCTCGTCCTTGTAGGTGAGGTTAGTGTTTTGCTGGGGCCCGTAGGTGTTGAAGATGTCCCGGTTCCGGGCGTTGAACGTCTCGTTGTCGTAGTCGAAGAGCGTCGGGACCTTGGCCGCTTCGCGGGTGTCGAAGCTGTAGACCGAACAGCTCGACGTGGCCAGCTCGTGGAGCAGCTCCTCGTTGAGGGTCTTCAGGACATGATCGCCCGGGTCGAACTTGTAGCCGACGCCCGCCTTTTCGCCGAAAGGGGTCCCCTCGGAGTTTCCGTAGATGATCGAGCTGGCGATCCCCGTCGAGAAAAAGATGATGTTCTTCCGGCCCGGGACGTAGCGCAGGGCCTTGGCCAACGCGGTCAGCTTCCGCAGATAGTTCTGGGCGAAGCTCTTTGATTCCTGGCGCCGCCAGTCGAGGGTGGGATTCACCCAGGAGGATGGGTGTTCGGCGTTGTGCTCCGGCACGTCCGTCGGGCCCTGGATCGTCTCGCCGGCGCGGCGCCAGTACTCCTGCTCGAAATCCTCGGCCCGGCCGGCGATCGGCTTGACTCCCAGGTCCTCGACGGCTTGGCGGACCTTGGCGTGTTCCACGGTCAGAAACTCGTTGAAGGACAGGCCGCGGGTTTGGGAATAGGAGATGAGACCGACCTCGTCATCGGGACGGAGCCCCGAGTCCAGGAAGCGCAGGGCGGCCTCCCTGGCTTTGCGAATCCCCCGGTCGTTGTTGAACCCGAAATCGAAGAAAAGGAGGAACTTGCGGGGGAGCTCGGATCTTGCCGGACGTTCGGCCGCCGCGGCCGCCGGCGGACCGGCCGCGCTCCCGGGAGAGGGAGGGAGGACGTGCCGTTCGAACTCGGTCAGCGCCTTGGGCTCGCCGTTGTCGAGGAGGGCGAAATCGTCCCGGCCTAGGTCGGTGACGGCGTTGCCTTTCCGGTCGGTGACGTAGACCTGGATGAGTTTGAGCGCGACGGCGATCCGGTGCTCGATCGGCCGCTGCCCGACTTGGACGGCCTCCTGCCGCGGAGGCGTTGCGGCGGCGAGGACGACCCCGCACAGCGCCGCGGCCGACAGGACCGCGGCGGCTTGCAAACGACCGGCTTTCATGCGCTTCAACCCAACTTCCAATCTGCGCTTAGCCGCCGAAAATGTCAAATTCCGCGGGTCCGGATCCAATCTTCGATCGTCCGGGACAGGGTCTCGCGCAGGCGGTCGCCGCTGCCGTGGATCGGGCGAAGCTCTTCGGCCAGCTCGGGGTAGCCCTTGCGCTCCAGCCAGGTCGAGAAGACGTCCCGGTCGGAGAGCGCCTGGATGCGGCCGGGCTCGACGCGCTTGAGGACCGCGGACAGCTCGGCGAGGGTGAAGATCCGCTCCCCCTCGATCATGAGCGGGGTCGCCTCGACGATGGCCAGCTCCTTTTCGATCTCGGCCAGGAGCTCGCGGACAAGGGCGAAGCCCCGGTCCTGGCGCGGGCGCAGGACATCTCCCAGCCTCCGGAACCCGTGCATGTAGAACCATGTCGAGAAGGCGTCCCGTTCGGCCGCGCTCTCGAGGACCCGCCGCAAACCGGCCCCGCGTTTCGTGTCGCCGGCGGCCTCGATGAGGATCCCCTTCAATTGCTTGATGTCGCGGACGCGGATGGCCTCGCCCGGGCCCGGTCCCGCGGCCGTGAAATCCCCCATCCCCATGCGGTCCAGGATGGTGTCCCGGAGCATCCGGGCGCTTTCCGGATCGCCCTTCGGCAGGACGAAGGCCCGGTCCTTGAGCTCCTCCGCGGACCTGTCCTTGGAGGCGACGACGATCGGAATGCGGGGATAATATTCCCGGACGAGCTCGATCAGCTCCCGGCCGGCCGGGCCGGAGGGCGCCTCGCCTTTGGGAAAGAACAGGTCCGTGATCAGCCCGATGACATCGTCGCCGCGGCCCCGCTCCCGGAAGCGGGCCTTGTCGATCTCGTCCGCCCGCGTCACCCCGAAGAGGGCCGTGAGCGCCTCCTCGAACGTCCGGGCGACGAGAACGTCGGCGCGCTGGCCGATGATCCCGTACAGGACGGGCAGGAATTGGGAGAACCAACGGGGCTCGTCGTCCACGATCAGGATGATGAAGCGCCTCTCCCGCGCGTATTTCCGGATGTTGAGAAGGTCCTCGGCGCAGCGGGCGGCCGGGCCGATGATCGAGGCGGGCGGGACCTCGGCGCGGTCCACGGCGAAGACGAGATCGGCTTTCGCCGTGTAGGGGTACCGTGCGCCGGCCGCGGCCGGCGGAGAGCCCTGGATGAAGTCGTTGAAGGAGAGGAGGACGGCTACCTCGTCCTTCTCCCGGTTCCCGAACCGGCCGGTCGGGCTCACGATGAGCCCGGTGTCGTCGAAGATGAGGACGGTCGCGCCGGCGCCCGCGCCGGAGCCGAGGCTGAACGGATCGCGGCCGATCTCGACCTTCGTCCAGGGCATGCTTTGGGCCAGGGACTCGGCCGCTCCGCGCACACTCTCGTCTCCGGCGAAGATGACGGCCCGGGAGAACCGGACGGGATTGATGATCCGGGGCTCGAAGGCGGGATCGGGGATCATGCGGACTCCGCCACGATGCATCGCGGGACCGTCGAGTCGGCCATGATCGTCACCGGACGGGGGAAGGTCCGCACGGCCGCCGCTCCGTCGCCCTCATCCGACTTGAAGAGCCATGGATCGAGCGTGTCTTCGAGGGGGGAGAGGAATCCGTAGATGATGTTGTGGCCGACCAGGTTGGTCAGGAAGTGCGTGCCCTGGGTTCCGTACATCCGGGTCCGGAGGCGCTTCTGGTCCTCGTCGTAGCCGCCCTGGATCATGTACAGGAAGTGGGAGCCGTAAACCCCGCCTTTGGAAAGCTCTTCGGGCTCGTGGAGCGGCTCGGCCCGCCCCGCGACGTCGACGCCGTATTCGAAGATGGCCGCGGCCTGGTCGACGTCCCGGAAAGCCACGGGGATCCCCCAGGCGGCGTTGCCGCTGCCGAGCCGGCCGGGGACGACGAGGATGAATCGCTCTCCCTTCGCCCGGAACGCGGCGTTGGTCTCGGCGATCCGGGCTTTGACCTCGATCCGGCGATCCGCGCGGTACCGGAAGGGCGACACCACGACCGCGGCGCGGATGTCCCGCTTGACCCCATGGCCCTGGAAGCTCCGCGTCGCGATGAACACGCGGCCGGGAGGGTCCGGGAAGAGGAGAGGCTCATGAGAGAACTCCGGGAACTGGGTCAATTGGACGATATGGAAGACCCCTTCCGGCCCGTCGGATCCCGGGACGAGATTGAAGACGAATTCGATCTGGAACTCACCGCTGATTTGGGCCCTCAGGGCGTCCATGACCTCGATCAGGCCGGTCCGGAAACCGAAGCGGTCTTCCTCGACCGGCCCCGCGAACGTGATCGTGTCCTTGTCCAGGCCGAGGGGCTCGCGGCGGGAGCGGGGGGCGAAACGGACATGGAGCAACCGTATGGTTTCGAGCTCCTGCCCGGAGAGGGTCTCGTTCTTCGTCATATCGAGCGCGTAGAACTGGCGCTGGCCCGGCCCCATCATCTTGAGGGGGACGGGGTCCCGGATGGTCGCGACCGAGATGACCGGAAATTGATCGAGGACGGTGGCGTACCCGTGACCGAAAGCGATGCGGGCGAACCCGTCGCGCGGATCCTGATTTTTCAGGGCATAGGGAAAATGCGAGTTGGCCACGCCCGACACGAGGGGGAAATAGATCGGTCCGGCGTCCGTTTCTTCGTGGACTCCCGGGATGGGGTTGATCACGACGGCCATTTTCTCGCCGCCGCCCGGCGGCTGTTTGCGCAGGAAATCCTGGTAGATGAAATGCACGGCCAGGAGGAATTGGCCGAAGCGGCGGCCCGGCTCGGGATGGTTGTTCGGGAGCATGAACGAGGCGTTTTCCCCCGCGCGCAAGACGGCCGTTCCTCCCTCGGTGATCCCGGCCTCATCGGTCGCGGACGAACGGATGCTGATCGGCGTTCCGCCGAGCTCCCCGAGGATCCCGGCCAGGGTCCGGACGTCGCCCGCGGCGAACCGCCCGCCGAGCTCGAGATAGCGATCGTAGATAGAGGTGGTCAGGATGCGCGTCGGGAGCTTCCGGGCACGGAGCACCGGGCCTTCGGCGATCCGGGCGAGGCCCGCCCCTTTGCCGCCCATCCGGCCGCGGCCGTAGACGACGACGTCGCCGTCCGCGTCGAGAATGGTCTTGGTCATCGCCGTCGGGCGGGACGATCGATCCGGGTCGCGCTCCGCGGCGTGCCTTTACAGGACGTAATGCCGTCCCGCCCTGCGGGCTTCGTATTGGTCCTTGATCCAGGCATAGGTCACGGCCAGACCGTCCTTGAGCGGCGTGTCGGGCTCCCAGCCGAGGACTTTTCGGATGAAGACGTTGTTGGAGTTGCGGCCGTGGACGCCCTGCGGGGCGGTCAGGTCGTAATTCCGCTTGATCTTCACCCCGGCGATCTTCTCGATGATCGAAACGAGCTTGTTGACCGATACGAGCTCGCTCGTCCCGAGGTTGATCGGCGTGGCGATGAGCTCGTCGGTGTGGGTGATCCGGTCGATCCCCTTGACGCAGTCGTCGATGTACATGTAGCTCCGCGTCCGCGTCCCGTCTCCCCAGATCTCGATCGAGAGCGATCCGTCGTCGATGGCCTTGATGATCTTGCGGCAGAGCGCGGCGGGGGCCTTCTCGCGGCCGCCGTCCCAGGTCCCCCACGGCCCGTAAGCGTTGTGGAAGCGGGCGATGAAGGTCTTCATCTTCCGCTCGGCCCAGTATTCCTGGCAGAACATCTCGGAGATGAGCTTCTCCCAGCCGTAGCCGCGCTCGGCCATGGCGGGGTAGGCGTCGCTTTCCTTGAGGGCCTTGACCTTGGGGTCCTTCTGAAGGTCGGTGTTGTACACGCAGGCCGAAGAGGAATAGAAATAGCGCTCGCAGCCGGCCCGGTAGGCCGATTCGATCATGTGGGTGTTGATCAGGACGCTGCGCAGGCACTCGATGCGGAACTTCTCGATGAAGCCCATCCCGCCCATGTCGGCGGCGAGCTGGTAGATCTCGGTCGCCCCCTCGACGGCCCGGCGGCAGTTCTTCTCGATGCTCAGGTCGAGGCAGAGAGATTCGACCCCCGGGATCCGCTGGTACCACTCCGAGAGCGGCTTCTTGTCGACCGCCCGGATCTTCGTGAAGCCTTTCTTCTGGAAATAGCGGGCCAGGCTCCCTCCGATGAAGCCTCCGCCTCCGCCGATGACGATCTGGATGTTCGGATCGACCGGGGTGACTTTCGCGACGGTTTTTTTCTCGGGCATGGCATCCTCCTTGGATGGGATCAAAGCTTGGGATAAGTTTATTTCGATTTCGCGGGCTCGTCAACCAAAGTCATGCCTCCGATCCCCGGCCTGCGCCCGGCCTTGATCATCCGGACGGCGATATCGAGCCGGCGGCGCCGCGTCTCGTCGCGCTTGGCGTCGACGACCCACCAGACGAATTGCTTTTTCGGCGAGAGAGGAAGCGCCTCGAACACCTCCCGCGCGCCCGCCCGGTCCAGGGCCTCCAGGAAGTCCGCCGGGGGCTCGAGGCGCACGTCGATCTTGTCGAGGACGCTCCATTGTCCGTTCCGCTTGGCGGCGAGGACCTTGGCCCATCCCGCTTCGGTCATGCGGCCTTCGGCTTTGAGCCCGGCGACTAGGCGCTTGTTGCGGACCGACCAGATGCTCGTCTCCTTGCGGGGAGTGTAGCGCTGGGCGTATCGATCCGCGTCGACCGCGCGGACCGTCGAATCGATCCAGCCGTAGCAAAGGGCTTCCTCGAGGGCTTCGGCATAGGTGACGGACGTCTTCCCCGAGCCTTTTTTGTAGTAGATGAGCCAGATCTCGCTCGCCTTGGCGTGGTGGACGGCGAGCCATCTCCGCCAGGCCGACCGCGTCGGGAAGAGCCGGGCGCCTTGCGGGGGGACCGCGCCGTTCACGACCACCGGTCCGGGCCGATCAGGGTCGCGGAGCAATAGAGGCAGCGAAACGCTTCGAGCTCGCCTTTCTTCTTGGCCGGGAGGGTTTCTTTTTCGGCGCCGGCTTCGGCCGGGGTGAACTCGGCATATTCGCCCTGGCTGGACCAAGCCATCCGGCCTCGGAGAGGTTTTTCGAACTTCGCCCGCCCGTAAACCATCTTACCGCCGCAGAGCGGGCAGCGGATCTCGCGATGAGGATCGGGCATGGAAATCTTATGCTAGCACAACTCCTTGGCTTCGTCGACGATGCGGCGAACGACGGCGTCCACCGCCGCCGCCACTTCTTCGAGCCCCGCCTGCGGATAAAAGTCCTTGATGACCGCGGGCCGGAGCGCGCTGATCACGGTCGTCCCGCCCTGGACATAGACGACGATCGGGCAGGGCAGCATGAGGGCCGTCCGGATGTCCCGGTCCAGGGCATCGCTCGCGAATTTCGGATTGCAGATCTCGACGATCTTGAGCGGCTCGCGGTCGAAACCCTTGGCCGCGAGGGTGGCCTTCACATCATGGACGTGGAGGACGCCGAACCCGTTCGCCTTGCTCCGGGCCTCGACGGCAGCCACGGCGTCGTCGAAGGGCTTGGCCGTGGTGACGGTGTAGTCGAAGTCCATCACAGGTTGAAGAACCTCTTGAGCTCGGCGGCCTTGTCCGTCCGCTCCCATGTGAACTCGGGGAGCTCCCGGCCGAAGTGCCCGTAGGCGGCGGTTTTCTGATAGATCGGACGGCGCAGCTTGAGCATGTCGATCATGCCCTTCGGCCTGATCTTGAAGATCTTCCGGACGGCCTGTTCGGCGTCCCGCTCCTCGACTTTCCGTTCGCCGTGAAGGTTGAGCATGAGCGAGAGCGGCTCGGCCACGCCGATGGCGTAGGAGAGCTGGACCGTGCAGCGCGTCGCCAGCCCGGCGGCGACGATGTTCTTGGCGATGTAGCGGGCCGCATACGCCGCGCTCCGGTCCACTTTCGTGGGGTCCTTCCCGGAGAAGGCGCCGCCGCCGTGGGGGCAGCTCCCGCCGTAGGTGTCGACGATGATCTTGCGGCCGGTCAGTCCCGTGTCGCCCTGGGGCCCGCCGATGAAGAAGTTGCCCGAGGGATTGATGAAATATTTGATTTCCTTGGAAAGCCAGGCGTCGGGGATGGCCGGGTGGACGATGTGCTTGAGGACCTCGCGCTCGATCGTGGCGTGGTCGACGCCCTTGCGGTGCTGGGTCGAGAGGACGATGCGCTCGACGGCGACGGGCGTGTGGCCCTTGTAATGGATCGTGACCTGGGACTTGGCGTCGGGGCCGAGCCAGTCGATGATCCCGGCTTTGCGGACCTCGGCCTGCTTCTCGACGAGCCGGTGGGCCAGCATGATCGGGAGGGGCATGAGCTCGGGCGTCTCGTTGCAGGCGAAGCCGAACATGAGCCCCTGGTCTCCGGCCCCGAGCTCGCCGCCTTTCTTGTCCACGGCCGCGGCGATGTTGGCCGACTGGCGGTGGAGATGGTTGATGATCTCGGCGCTCTTCGCGTCGCAGCCGAGCGACCGGGACGTGTATCCGATCTCCTCAATCGTCTTCCGGACGATCTTGGCGACCGGGATCTTCGCCTTCGAGCCGATCTCGCCGGCGACGATGACGATGTTCTTGGTCAGAAGCGTCTCGCAGGCCACGTGAGCCTCGGGGTCCTGGGCGATGTGCGCGTCCAGGATGGCGTCCGAGATCTGGTCCGCCATCTTGTCGGGATGGCCTTCGGACACGGACTCGGACGTGAACAAATACTCTTTTTCAATCATGGGTCGAACCTCCTATCGTTTCGATTCCAAAAAAAAAGCCCGGCACTGAATACTCCCGTGCCAGGCGACTTTTCTGATCCGTTGTCGGCTCGGTTTTTTAGCACCTTGTTTTTGCGGCTGCAATAGACCTCAAATCGGCCCGCAGTCAGTTATCAAAGATCGAGTTCACGAGCCCGGAGGCCGTGAAGTGGTATTTGATAGCACCGAACGGCCGGCGTGTCAAGAAGAATCCACGCCCGCGCGGCCTCACAGCGCGACGACGGACCCCGCCGGCAGCAGCCGGAAGGGAAGGCTGGGGAGCGGCTCGGAGCAAATGGCGGCGGTCCCATCCTGTTCGGCGATCCGGAGCCGATAATAGGGCAGGCCGTCCGCCCCATGACAGTAAACGGCGATCCGATCATCCTCGACGAGGCCGATATTCAGGGCCGGAATCTCCCGGGAGTGCGAGCCGATCTCCCGGACGGCGATCCCAAGGGCCTCCTCGATCGGTCCCCCGCGTGGGTCCGGTTTCAGGAGCGACCAGATTTTCTGCGCCCCGATCCGCCCTTCGAGCGGCCGGGGAAACGACACGCGCTTGATCATCCCGTTGAAGACGAAAGCGCGCGATCCCACGACGAACGGCTGATTGTACTCCAGGATCTCCTTCTGATCGGGGAAGGAGGCGCTGCGGGCGTGGGCGGCGAACATCCGGGTCGCCGGGATGTCCGCCAGCGCGGGCTTGTCCTCCCAGATTGGCCGGAGGGATTTCAACGTCTTCCATTCGCCGGTCGGGTCCCGCCAGGCGGCGCCCCACCCGTCGGCCTGTCTGTCGCCGTCGGGCGAGCGGCTGAGCCGGGCCATTTCGGCGAATTCGGCGAGGAGAATCCGGGGATCGAACAACGCGACGGACCGAACGATCAGAAAGCGGCACATGGTCAGGCGGCGGCGAAGGCGGGCAAGAGGAAAATCTTTTGCAGGGTCTCCCGCAGACGTTCGATATGGTCCTCGCGGATGATATAGGGGGGAAGGAAGCGGACGACATCGTCGCCCGCGGGAATGGCCAGAATCCGTTCGCGCTGGAGGGATTTCAAGATGCCGTCGCGGGATTGGGCGACCTGGAGGCCGATCATAAGCCCGGCCCCCCGAACGTCACGGACGAGAGGCGATTCGAGGGAACGCAGGCTCGCGATTCCGGTCCGTCCAAGGTCCGAGACGCGGCCGAGGGCGGCGGAATCCAGGAGCCCGAGCGTCGCCAGGATCCCGGCCGCGGCCAGAGGATTTCCGCCGAAGGTCGACGTATGCGCGCCGCGCGGCACCGCCCCGGCGATTTCTTCGGTGAGGAGGGTCGCGCCGATCGGCATCCCGCCGGCCAACCCCTTCCCCAGGGTCACGATATCGTAGCGGAGCGGCTCGGCGTGCGAAGCGAGGAATCGCCCTGTCCGTCCCGTTCCGGTCTGGATCTCGTCGAGGATGACGAGGACGCCGCGGGCATGGCAGATCCGGAAGGCCTCGCTCAGATACCCCGGCCGGGGCGGACGGACTCCGCTCTCGCCCTGAATGGGCTCGACGATGAACGCCGCGGTCCGGTCGTCGATCGCGGCCTCGAGAGCGGCCGTGTCATCGTACGGGACGAAAACGAAATCCCAGAGGAGGGGTTCGAAGTCCCTGCGGTATTTGGCTCCGTCCGTGGCCGAGAGCGAGCCGAGCGTCTTGCCGTGATATCCGCCCCGGCAGGCGACGAACCTCTTGCGGCCGGTGGCGAGAGCGGCGAACTTGAGGGCGGCCTCGTTGGCCTCGGTCCCGGAAGAGGAGAACGAAACCCGGGTGAGGCCGCCTCCGCAGCGTGCGATCAAGGCGTCCGCGGCGCCGGTGCGGCCGGAATGGGGAAAGCTCCCGTGGAGGCTGGTCAGCCGGTCGAGCTGCCGGGACAGGGCTTCTCTGAGGACGGGATGGCGGTGGCCGAAGATCGCGACGCCGTAGTTCGACATGAGGTCGAGATAATGGTCGCCTTTGGCGTCGATCAATTCGACGCCGTCGCCGGAGACGAAGGAGAGTCCCCGGTCGGGATAAGCGGCGAGCAGGGTCATGCGAAGACCGTCCCTCCGCCGGCCAGGGCGTCCCGAACGGGATGGCCGGTCCGGCCGTCGGCGAAAATGACCTCGCGGACCCCCGCTTCAAGCGCCTTGCGGGCGCCGATGAGCTTTTTTTGCATCCGGCCCTTGGCGGAGGGCATGAGGCTTTCGATCTCGTCGCGGGGGATCCGGGCGACGACGGATTCGGGCCGGTCGGCGTCGCGGAGGAAGCCCGGCGCCTCGAAGAGGTAGAGAAGCGTCCGGACTTTCATCGCCGCGGCAAGGCACGCGGCGGCGGTGTCGTTGTCGGTGTTGACGATCTCCCCCTCCGGGGTCACGGCCGGGGCGCACAGGACGGGCATATACCCGTTCCGGATGAGCGTCCAGAGCAGGCAGACGTTGATCTTCTCGACGCGTCCGGTGAGGTTGTCGCGGTAGAGCTTGGTCTTTCCGTTTTCGACGGAGTAGAGGTCTTTTTTCGGCGCCGCCTCCCAGAGCCGGCCGTCCACGCCCGTCAGTCCGACGGCCTGGATTCCCTGCCGCAGGAGCCGGGCGACGATGCGCTTGTTGGCCAGGCCGGCATAGGCCATCAGGAAAACGTCGAGAGATTCGCTGTCTGTGTAGACGCTCGAGATTCCCGAGGGCGAGACGACCGTCCGGACCGGAACGCCCAGCCGGGCGGAGAGCTCCGCGCGAAGGGCGTTCGCGCCATGGACGAGAATAACCGGGCGCTCGGCCCGCAGCTTGGCGATGTCTCCGGCGATCCCATCCCAGTTCACTCCGGCGCCGCCGCCGGCCTTGACGAGGATCATGCCGGGCCTCCTCCGAACCTTTTCTCGAACGTCCGGACGTCTGCGGACGTCGTCTTTCCCGAGATCGGCGTGTCGATGATCATCCTCCGCTTGTTGCCGAAGGCTTCGGGCGGGAGGCACTCGTATTTCCGCGGCCCGAACTTGATGAGGGCGTCGAGATGGATGCCCGCCTTGTGGGCGAAGCCGTTGACCGGGTTGGTCACGAGGTGCGGCGGCATGTCCATGCCGCAGAGCTTGGCCACCGCGCTCTCGGCCGGGGTGAGCCAGCGCAGGCGGTAGCGGCCGGCCGCGGCCTCGTTCAGGATGAGGAGATTGGCCAGGAGCGAGCTGAGCGGGGTGATGCCCGTCCGCTCGCCGATCCCGAGGAGCGACGTGCTGATCCAGTTCGCCCCGGCCTGGATGGCGACGATGGCGTTGCTCACGGCGTGACCGAGGTCGTTGTGGAAGTGGGCTTCGATGTCCGTGGCGAAGCGTCTCCGCAGGGCCCGGATCCGGCGGAAGACCTCCCATTCCATCGTCCGCCCCAGGGTGTCGGCGACGGCGATCCGGTCCACCCCCTCCTCGACGGCGACGGCGTGGAGGTCGAGGCGGCCGGGCGGCGCCTGGCTGAAGAAATCCTCGACCCCGACCCGGACGAGGAGCCCCCGGCCGCGCGCGGTCCGGATGTTGAGGCGCAGCCGCTCGGTGTAGGCGTCCGGCGTCTGGCCCATGGCCGCCAGCCGCTCGGCGTCCACGGTGCAGAGGATGTTCACGCCGTGAACGCCCGCCTCCGCGGCCCGGGCCACGTCCTCCGGATGGTTGCGGATGTGGCTGAGGATCCGCGGTCCGTCCGGGCGCCGGGCCCGGACGAGAGCGGAGATCATTCCCCGGACGTCGGGTTGGGCGGGATTGCCGACCTCGATGAAGTCGACCCCGATCCGCGACAGCGCGGCGAAGATCTCCTTCATCTGGGCCAGGCTGAAATCGGCCCGGGAGAACTGCAGGCCTTCGCGGAGGGTCGAATCGATGATCCCCTTGAAGGCGGGAAGTCGGGTGGCTGGGTTCATGATCACACCGGGTGGAGGCCCGGGAATTCGAGGCCCTGGGTCTCCGGGAATCCGGCCATGAGGTTCAGGCACTGGACCGCGTTGCCGGCCGTTCCCTTGACGAGATTGTCGATGGCGCCCAGGACCACGAGGCGGTCCGAACGCTCTTCCTTCTCGAACCCGATCTCGCAGAAGTTCGTGCCGGCGAGGATCTTGGGTTCGGGATACCGATAGAGGCCTTGCGATTGCTTGACGATCCGGACGAACGGCTTGCCGGCATAGGCCGAGCGGAATGCCCGCCAGACCTCGCGCTCGCCCGTCGCCCCGTCCCGGACGAACGTGTGGATCGTCACGAGGATCCCCCGGACCATCTCCACGGCCGTCGCCGAAACGAGGACGGCGGTCTCCCCGCCGGCGTCGCGGAGCGCCCGCTCGATCTCGGCCGCGTGGCGATGGCCGGTCGGCTTGTAGGAGCGGACGACGCCCGACCGCTCCGGATGGTGCGAAGAGTCGGAGGGGGAATGCCCCGACTGCGAGCTCCCCATCTTGGCGTCGATGATCACCGGCTCGGGCCGGACGAGGTTGGCTTTGACGAGGGGATAAAGACAAAGGATCGAGACGATAGCCTCGCATCCCGGTCCGGCCACGTAGCGGGCCTGCCGGATTCGCTCGGCATAGAGCTCGGGGATGCCGGGCGTGAATCGGCCGAGCCAATCGGGGGCGGCATGGGGAGTCCCGTACCAGGATTCCCAGTCGGCGGCGGTGCGGAGCCGGAAATCGGCCCCGAGATCGATGATCCGGCCGGCCTTGGCCGCCCAGAGGTCCATGGCTTTCATGGATTCGCCGTTGGGCAGGGCGAGGATCAGGATGTCGCACTCGTCCAGGGCGTCACGCCGGATGAACGTCTGCGTCGTCAGGCCGCGGAGGTTGGGGTGCAGGAGCGCGAGCGGACGTCCGGCGTGCCGGTCGCTCGTCACCTGGGAAACCCTGACGCCGGGGTGGAGGAGGAGGAGGCGGAGGAGCTCCCCGCCGGCATACCCGGAGCCGCCGACTATACTTACACAGATTGGTCGGGAGTTTCTTATCGGGCCGCCTTTTTCGTCTTGGCTGGAGATCATTTGCTATCTTGCATTCCCTACAACTCGGGAAGGAAAGCAGGTAGACATCCCTACTTCAAAGCGGCGAAGAGATCGCCCATAAGCGAACATCAGGAGGTGGGGTCCCCGCAGAGTAAGCGGGGCGGAACCCGCGGGGGGTTCCGACCGTGAGCGTTGGGCGATCTCGGAGCCGATCATCGCGCTCCGTCCTTGGCCATCCGGAGGCAATGATCGACGATCGCTCCGGAGATGCTGACTCCGGTCGGACCTTCGGAGTTCCGGAATTCCATGGTGTGGTTCACTTCGTTGACGAGAAGGCCGCGCTCCGACTCGAACAAGTCGATGGCGAGCAATCCGCCGCCGACCGTGTCCGAAACCCTCCGGCACAAAGCGGAAAGCTCCGGGGTCACGGGGAAGGCCGCCGCGGTCCCGCCGCGGGCGGTGTTCGTGATCCAGTGCGGCGACGTCCGGCTGATGGCCGCGATCGTCTCTCCGGCGACGCAAAAGGCCCGGATGTCGCGGCCGGGCTTACGGATGAATTCCTGGATATAGAACGCCTTCTGGGGCGGCGTCCCGAGAACGTCCTTGTGCTCGAGGAGAGCTTCAAGGGCGTCGCGGTCGTTGACCTTGGCCAGCATCCTGCCCCAGGAACCCAGAGGAGGTTTCAGCACGACCGGGAATCCGCCGAACGCTTCGACAACGCGGAGGGCCCGCTCCGCGTCGAAAACCATGGCGAAGCGCGGGATGGCCAGGCCGGCCCGGCCGAGGAGAAGGGACGTCTGGAACTTGTCCTCGCAAGCCCGGGCGACGCGGAGCGGATTGACGACCGGCACGTCCAGGGATTCGAGGAAGGCGACGGCGTAATCCCCCTTGACGGTCGAGACCGACCGCTCCAGGGCGACGTCGAAATCGACTATGAAGGATCCGGGTTCCAGGACGCATTCCCGGATATCGAAGAGCGAGACTCCGACGCCGCGGGCCCGGGCCGCTTCGAGGATGAGCTTCTCCTCGGCCCGGATCGTCGAATGAAAAAGGGCCAGCCGCGCCACGGGATCACGCCGGGACGATCACTCGCCCCAGTCCTCTTCGATCCGCGGGGCCTCGGCGAAGAGGAGCCGGGAGCCGTCGTGGCCCTCGACGACGAGCATGGACTGGCATTCGGGGCAGGGCAGGATCTCGCTCCGCTCCGGACGCAGGGCGGGGGTGACGAGGGCCGAGCAGACGGGGCAGAAGCCCCGGGCTTCGATTTCGATCCGTTCCAACGACATGGCGTTTCTCCTTCCGTTTCGTCGGTCGTCCGCGGAGGGACGGTCCGTTCGGGCGGGATTTTCCGCGTCCGGGGAAGCCGAGTCAATTTTTTAGAAAAGAATAACAAAACACAACATAATATGTTATAAATTGAACATGCAAACCGTTCCCGAGATCGTCGCCTCCATCGTCCGGGCCTCGCCGTACCTCGAAGAGGCCCTCGCGGCGGGCATCGTCAATCACTCCGGCCTGGCCCGGATGATCCGGCCCCAGGTCGTGCGGGAGGCCCAGAAGCGCGTCCAGCCCGGGGCCATCATCGTCGCCGTCGGGCGCCTCGCCCGTGTCGTCTCGCGCCGCGGCCGCTCATCCCGGAACGCCTTCCGCCGCCCGCCCGACCTCATCGTCCGGCTGAACCTGTTCGAGGCGACCTACGCCAATTCGCCCGAGCTCATCCGCACGCAGCGCGAGCTCTTCGCCCGGCCCGGCCCGCACCCGCAGAGCTTCCTGACCATCACGCGCGGGATCAACGAGACGACCATCGTCGCCAGCCGCGAGCTCCGCGAGCGGATCCTGTCGGTCTGCCGCGGAGAACGCCTCCTCTCCCAGATCGGTCACCTCGCCTCCGTGACGGTCATGCTCCCGCCGGGGACGGCCCTCATCCCGGGCGTTTACAGCTTCATCCTGAAGGCGCTGGCCTGGGAGGGGTTGAACGTCGTCGAGGTTGTCTCGACCCTCAATGAATTCACGATGATCCTCGAGGACAAGGCGATCGACGCCGCCTTCTCGATCCTCAAGCGGCTTTTTTGATCTGCGGGGCCGGGTTCAGACCTCGATCTCGACGTAGCGCTTCCGGGCGAAGCGGAAGAGGAGGGCGAGTCCCGCCGCGGAGAGAGAGGCGAGGAGGACGGCCAAAAGAAGAAGGATGACCGGCCCGGCGACCCCGCGCTTCAGGAGCGTTGCCGCCAGCCACCCCGTGACGGTCAGGAAACCGACCCCGGCCAGCATGGCGAACAGGACGTTGAGGTTCTGCTTGATGGCCTTCTGCGGATTCGTCCAGTCGAGGAGCGGCCGGGCCAGGTCGATCAGCATGCCGATGATCGTGAGCAGCAGCCCGGTGAGAAGGGCCAGGCCGACGGCGGGGGCGAGAATCCCGAACCGCAGCTTGAAGATCGCGACGCAGGCCGCGGTCGAAACCGCGACCCCCAGGACGGAGATGGTGTAGGAATGGACGAGCTTCGCCGCCACCAGGTCGCGCGGGGCGACGGGGATGACCTTGGATATCCAGAACTGCCCGCCTTCGCGGGAGAACGTCGACGAGGCGGTGCCGTTTATGGCCCCGCTCACGATCAGGAAGGCGGCCGCGCCGAGGATGACGATGGCCGGGTTGGCCGCGTCAAGGAATTTGATCAGGAACATCTCGGTCTCGCGGCCGGTCTTGACCATGAGGATCAGAACGACAGGGACGATGACGACGACCAGCACCCCGTTGAGGAGGAAGATCGGGGTCCGGTTCATGATCCGCCATTCCCGGGCGAGGAGGGCCCGGAACGGCCTTCGGCCGGACGAGACGCGGCGGGACATCTCCGCGGACGAGAGCGTCCGGCGGCGGGCGCTGACCTCCGAGATGCCGACGAGACCGCGGTAGAAGAGCTTTTCGGACAGGACGACGAGGGCGAGGAAGAGAGCGAGCGAGACGCCGGCGAAGAGGGCCAGATGGGCCGGGCCCGAAACCCCGGGGCCGCCGGCCAGCGCGTTCGTCGCCCAGATGCTGGGCGGAAAGAATGCCCCGATCCGGTTGAGAAGGCTGTCCGGGGCCGTGAAGAACGCCACGGCGGCCTCGGCGCTCAAGCCGGCTTCGTTGGTCCGGCTCATCGCGGATTGCAGCCCGATCGAGGCGACGATCAGGACGAGGCTGCCGATGAGGATGAAGGCGTCCTTCTTCCGCGAGAGGTTGACGAGCCGCATCAGGACCACGACGAGCAGGGAAACGATCGCCAGCGGAATGACCGGCAGGAGCAGGTAGACGATCAGGGCCGAGATCCAGTAGCCCGGGCCGCGCCGGGCCAGGATGCCCCAGGTGACGAGGACGGGCGCGACGAGAAGGAAAACCGTGACGTATTCGTTGACGCAGATGACGATGAACTTCGACAGCATGACCTGGAAGGGCTTGAGCGGGAGGGGAATGAGGATCTCGAGGTCGCGGGAGAAATAAAAGGCCGAGATGACATAGTACAGCCCGAAGAGAAGAATGAGGAACTGGCCGGTGAGCAGGGCGAAGGTCAGGAGGGCGGCTTGCTGGTTCATCGGGACGAGCATCCCGTAGATCCCGGCGAGCAGCTTGATCCCGCCGTAGAGCGTCGGCAAGAGGCTCACCCCGGCCAGGGCGAAAAGCGGAAGGAGCCAGCGGTCCTTCTTCTCGGTGAAGAAGCGATACACGATCGCCCGCAGCCCGAAATTCGCCCTGAGGGCGGTGCGGACGAGAGCGGGGAAGGGTCTCATTTCTCGGTCAGGTCCAGGAAGATCTTCTCGAGCGACTGCTCGGCGTTCAGCCGCTTCAGCTCGTCCATCGTCCCGCAGGCGATGAGCCGGCCCTTATCGATGATCCCGATCCGGTCGCACAGCTTCTCGGCGACCTCCATGATGTGCGTCGAGAAGAACAGCGTCCCGCCCTTGTCGCAATGCGACCGCATCATCTCCTTGAGGTGATGGGCGGAGCGGGGATCGAGCCCGACCAGGGGCTCGTCGAGGACCATGACCCGGGGATCGGGGAGGAGCGCCGCGATCAGGACGATCTTCTGCTTCATCCCGTGGGAGTAGCTCTGGATCGGGCTGCCCACGGCCGAGCCGAGCTCGAGAATCTCGAGCCAGCGATCGATGCGACTCAACCGCTCGGCCTTGGGAACTCCGTAGACATCGCCGACGAAATTGAGATACTCGAGTCCGGTCAGCCGCTCATAGACCGCGGGCGTGTCGGGGACGTAGGTCGTCAGGCTCTTCGTCCGGAGCGGCTCCTTCTGGACGTCGAAGCCTTCGACGAGGATCCGGCCGGAGTCGGGCCGGAGGAGGCCGACGATGAGCTTGATCGTCGTGGTCTTGCCCGCTCCGTTGGGGCCGAGGAAGCCGAAGATCTCTCCCGGCCGGACGGTCAGGGTCAGCCCGTCCACGGCCTTGATCCGTCCGCGGTTGTAGCTTTTCGATACGCCGTCGAATTCGATCATCGGTCGCTCCTCAATCGAAGGTCATACCATAGCATATCCCGGCCCCCGGCACTATTGACGGCGGCGGGGGCCCCAGGCTTTGCCTGGGGGTCAGGTTCCGCCGCACTCGCCCGTGCCTATAATCACGGGCGGGTGCTTCGGCCGCCGCCCCAGGCCTTTCCTTGACATCAACCCTCTTTCCCGCTATCTCATAAGGGAGAATGCATCCACCCGCGAAGGAGCCGGTCCGTTGAACACGAAGCCGCTGCTGAACACGAAATCGCTCAAGGAACAGGTCTATGATTATCTCCGGGAGCAGATGGAGCGCGGCGAGCTCCTTCCGGGCTCGGCGATCGACATGGAAGAGACCTCGCGCCGGCTCGGCGTCAGCAAGACCCCGCTCCGCGACGCCCTCCTCCAGCTCGAGTCCGAAGGGTTCGTCACGATCCTGCCCCGGCGGAAGATCCTCGTCAACGGGCTGACCCTCGACGAGATCCGGGACTACTACGAAATCATCGGCTCCCTGGAAAGCATGGCCCTGCGCTCGGGCTTCGATCGGATCGGCGAGGCCGAGACCGGGCTCATGGAGCGGCTCAACGCGGAGATGGGCGAGGCCATCTCCCGGGACGATTTCGACCTCTACTACGCCAAGAACCTCATCTTCCACGACGTCTTCCTCCGTCTGTCCGGGAATACGACGCTGATCCGGATCGTCACGAACCTGAAGCGGCGGCTGTACGATTTCCCCCGCCGCCAGGGCTTCGTCAAGGAATGGGAACAGGAATCGATCGGCGAGCACGCCCGGCTCGTGGACTTCATCAAGGCCCGCGACCGGGAGGCCGCGGCGGCCCAGATCCGCGACGTCCATTGGTCGTTCGCGGTCCAGGAGCCGTTCATCGTCCGCTATTACACCAAGGCCGCCTCCCTTGTGGAATGATCCGCTCTCCCGCCGCCGGGGCGCCTGCGCCGTGGCGGCGCTCGTCCTGGCCGTCCTTCTCGGCGGCTGCCGTCTCTGGCGCCTGGAGCAAAGGCTCGACCCGATCAACGCCGAATTCCTCAGCCGGGTCCGCTACATCATCACGGCCGAGGAGCGGAGGATCTTCCTGGAGCTCCCGGACTCCGACAAGCCGGCCTTTATCGAGGGGTTCTGGCAGCGCCGCGATCCCGATCCCGACACGGAGGAGAACGAGTTCAAGGCCGAATTTTTCAAGCGGATGGACGAAGCCTCGCGGCTGTTCATCTCGGAGGGGATCCCCGGTTGGATGACCGACCGCGGCCGGATCTACATCCTGTTCGGACCGCCGACCGACCGGATCGAGGAGTCCATGAGCGCCGACATCGCCTCGCGGTGCCGGGAGGTGTGGCTCTACGGCGATTTCCCGGTCGTCTTCATCGACGAGAGCTGCGTCGGCCATTTCATCTTGGTCACCTACGACCTGACCATGATCAGCGAGCTTAACCTGAATTATATGCACGCCCTCAATCAGGCTCAGGCCGATGCCCAGGCCCCGCCCGCGGAATCGAAGAAGCGGTTCGATGTCCGCGCCCGGGTCAGGGACGTGACCCGCTCGCCCCGGGCCCTCCTCGCCCTTCTCGTCCTCGAGGTCCCCTACGACCGGATCTGGTTCAAGTCGGAAGGAACGCAGCTCTTCACCGATCTCGAAGCCGTCGTCGAGATCCTGGACGGGAGCCGGAAGGCCGTCCGCGTTTGGAAGAGCGTCCACACGATCCGGCTCGAAGAGAACGAGCTCCGGGAGAAGTGGGGAAAATCGTACGCGATCGAAATCCCGATCGCGGTCGAGACGGCCGAAGATCTCGGCCGGCTCGGATCCGGTCCCGTCTACGTTTCGGTTACCCTGACCAACGCGACGGGGAACGAGGTCGCCCGGAAGCTTCTCGAATTCCGCTAAGCGGAAAAAATCCCCGTCTCTAAGAAGATTATCGTCACGAGTTGATGAGACGGGATCTTAGAAGCCGATCTTCATCCCGATCCGGAACGTCCGGACGCCGAACACGCTCAGCGTCTTCCCGTAGGTGGTCGAGACCGTGTAGGACCCGGGCGTCGTGTCGCCGCGGAGCGTGCCGCCCGGGTTCAAGTCGATGTTCTCGCCGCGCTTGCCGAGGGCGTTGAGCACGTCGAGCATGAGCGACACCCGCCCCGACGAGCCCAGGGCGAACTGTTTCTCCAGGCGGAGGTCCAGGTTGGTCCAAGCCGGTCCGCGGTGATCGTTCGAGGTCTCCAGGACGACCGTGGAATACGGGCTGAGCGTTCCCGTCCCCATGTAGGCGGACGGGAAATAGACGCGCTCGAGCGTCCGAACGATCGGCGCGCCGGAGAAGTGCTGGAAATACGCGCTGGCGAAGAAACCGGCGGGGAGGGCCCAGGTCCCGAAGATCCGAACCTGGAAGGGCCGGTCGATGGCCAAGGGAGCGCTCGTGGAGAGGGCCGAGTTCGGGGAGTCGAACGCTACCGTCCGCCCGTAGGCGGAAAGCGAATCGGCCTGGACGTTCCCGGTGAACGACGTCCAGGCGATCGAGCCCTGGACCTGCCAGTTGTTCGACATCCGCTTCTCGAAGGTGACCGCCGCGGCCCGGTAGTTCCGCTCCGCCCCGGCGGGATTCGCGGGCTTGAGGACCGGCGCCGGCCGGTCCGCCCGCAGCCCATAGACGGTGAGGGGGCTGTCGTCGGTCGTCCCCAGCGTTCCATCCCAGCCCGGGTCGGTGACGGACAGCGGCAGCCAGATCAGGCTCTTCTCGTCCCGGGCGGCCGGGTCGAATCCGTTGGCCGAATCGACGTCCTCGATGATGTTCCTCGTCCGTTTCCAGACGAAGCGGAAGCCGACTTTGAACCCGCCGGCGATCTCGTGCTCGAGGCCGGCCGAGAGCTCGTCGGTGCAGGGGACCTTGAATTTAGGATAGACCGAATAGGCCGGATCCTGGCTCGGCATGGACAGGAGCTTGTAAGCGTCGTCGGGCAGGAGGTCCATGACCTGGTTGCCGTTGAGGTCGAGCCAGAGGTAATCCACCGTAGACGGAGCGAAGATCTGGCTCAAGCGGTACTTGTCGATCCAGAGCGGCTCGAACGACCGGCCGGCGGACAGCTTGAACGCCGTCCGTCCGTTGCCGAACACGTCCATGGCCAGACCGAACCGGGGAGAGAGGGTCAGGAATTCGGCGTTGGTCTTATCGGCCTGGGTCAGGGCGTCGAAGGGCGAAGTGGCGCCGGCGGAATGGAATTGGTCGGAGAGCGTGGAGAGAAGAAGGTCCGGGTCCGCGATCTCGGGATTGAGGAGGAACGGCCGGGCGTCCCAGTTGAGCGCCGGACGGCTCTGGGCGGGCTGGCTGGCGAAAGCGTAGTCGAAGCGCACGCCGAGCGAGAAGGCGAACCTCCCGGAGATCATGGTGTCCTGGAGGAAGGCCGAAAAACGGCGCACGCCGTCCTTGACGCTCATCAATCCGCTTCCGTAGGGGGCCGGGATGATCCGCAGCAGGCCTTTTCCCTCGCCCAGGTAGTAGGGATTCCCCGCAGCATAATCCTGCCAATAGACATAGTACGGATTCGAGCGATACCAGTCCTGCGAGGAGTCGCTCTGCTCGAATTCGCCGCCGAACCGGAATTCGTGCTGGGCCCCGAGGAGACTCTGGAAGACGTGGGTGAGGGTGATCGTTCCCCACAGCTTGCTCCGGCTGGAGACGTCGTTGTAGGGGGCCTCGCCCCAGGTGATCTTCTGCTTTTCGTCATAGAAGGTGAAATTCCCGTTGGTTTGAGAGAGCAGCGAGAGGCCCCGGCCGGAATACGCGGCCCGGGCCTCGACGGTCGTATCGGGGTTGATGGCGAAGACGACTTGATGGACCGTGGAAATGGTGTTGTCGCCGTCGAGCTTGGACGTCGCCGAGAACGCGACGCCGTCGCCGAAGGACCCTGAATAGACGGGTTCGGAAGCGTGGGTGAGATGGAAGTTTCCCGAGTAACGGATCTGGTTGGTCGCCTGGACGGTCATGCGGCCCGAGAACATGGTCTCCCGGTGCTGGAGGTCGTAGTGGGAAGAGTCGAGCCCGAGGGCTTTCATCCGCGATTCGGGCGAGGCCGGATTGACCTGGTCCCATCCGAGCCTCCGGAAGGCGAGGAAGTACCAGGCCCGGTCCTCCCAGAGAGGGCCGCCCATATTGAGGGAGAAATCGCGGTACTTCTGGTCCTGCCCGGGCGCGGTGACCCGGAGCCCCACGAGCTCGCTTGGAGTGTAAAGCTCGTTCGTTAGGCCGACGCCGGTCGACGCGTAGAGCAGGGACAGCCGCGTGGCGTTCCCGCCCGTCTTGGTCACGACGTTGATATAGGTCCCATCCGCCGGGCCGGCCTCGGCCTTCCGTCCGGCCAGGTCGAACTCGATCTGTTCGGCCCCGTCGGTGTTGAGATTGGACATCGCCTCGCCGGTGAAGATGTCGTTGACCGGCCCGCCGTCCACTGCGAACAGCTGGCCGCGGCCGGTCCCGCCGAGGATGGAAGCCGTCCGATCGTACGGCCGGTCCTCGTTGAGGGCCGTGGGGATCGTGTTCAGGAGGTCATAGATGTCCCGGTTGCGGGGGAAGTGCGCGAGGAATTCGGCGTCGAGGATCACGGTCCAAACCGGGTTCCGAACGTCGACGGCGGGCGTCTTGAAGTCGACCGGAACGTCCACCTCGGTCTCCGAGGCTTCGAGCGCGATCGTGAGGTCGATCGTCTTCCCGGATTCGACCCGGATCCCTTTCAGGATCTGTGCCTTGAAGCCGGGGAATTCGGCCCGGATCTCGCAATCGCCGGGAAGGAGGAAGGAGAACTGGAAGGCGCCGGTCTTGCCGCAGACGAAGCTCTTGTAGCTCAGGATCGACGGTCCGGAAAGAATAACGGAGGCCCCGACGACGGGATTCTTCTTGGCGTCGACGACCTTGCCCCGGATGGTCCCGGACGGCGACTGGGCCAGGCCGGGCGACGTCAGGCAGAGAAGGATGAGCGCCGCGCCGGCGACGAGATTCTTATTCATGACGGCTCCTGGATGAACTCGAACGGGGCCCGGATCCGTTCCCGGAGGCGCCAGACAGTCTCCCGCAAGTTCTCATAGGCGGACCATTATAGCCTTCCGTGGCTTAAAAATCACCTGCCGGCTGTTTCGTTGCGTCGGGACACTAGGCGTGGCCCTGCTCGGCGGCCAGGTTCCGGACGGCCCAGGAGGCCGAACCGATAATCCCGGCGTCGTTGCCCAGCGAGGCTCGCTCGATGGCGCAGCAGGCGGAGGAGGCTTTGTACGACCGGTTGCGAGCCTCGGCGACGGCGGGGGCGAGGAGGAGCTCGCCCGAGGCCATGACGCCGCCTCCAAGGAGGATCTTTTCCGGATTCAGAAGGTTGATCAGGATCCCCAGGCCGATCCCGAGAAAGCGGCCGGCCCGGGCGTAGGCCCGCCGGGCCGCGCCTTCGCCGGCCTCGGCCCGATGCGCGATCTCCTCGGCCGTGATCGTTTCGGGCGCCCCCGTCACTTTTCGGTAATCGCGGACGATGGCCGTGGCCGAGGCCTCCGCCTCGAGACAGCCCTGGCGGCCGCAGTTGCACCATTCCCCGTCGGGGTTGACGGTGATGTGGCCCACTTCCCCGGCGTAGCCGCAGCCGCCCTGCCAAAGGCGGCCGCCGAGAATGATCCCGCCGCCGATCCCGGTCCCGACCGTGAGGAGGACGAGGCTCTGGACTCCGCGGCCGGCGCCGTGGGCCCATTCTCCGAAAGCGGCCATGTTCGCGTCGTTGTCGATCCAGAAGGGCACGTCGAGGACGCGGGCGAGGGACGGATAAATGTCGAATTCGTCGAGCCCGGAGAAATTCGGGGATTGGAGGATCTTCCGGGTACGGAGGTCGTAGATCCCGGGAATTCCGAACCCGGCGGCATCGACCGGCTCGGGAGAGCGCTCGCGGAGCTCCTTCCAAAGCCGGCCGACGAGGTCGAGAAAGCCATCGATCGTGGCCGGGGTGGGGGACTTGCCCTTGAAGAGGAGCGTGCCCAGGCCGTCGATGAGCCCGTATTTGAGCTGCGTTCCGCCGAGATCGAACCCCGCGTAGACCGGCATGGCTAGCTTTTCCGGCCGAGGGCGGCGTAATTCGCCGGGGCGTAGAGGAGGGCGTTCAGCCGGTCGATGTTGCGGTTGAGGAGCGTCGCCGTCTCGTCCGACCCGGGAACGTTCTGAAGCCGCTCCTCGCCGAGGGGAGCCGAAGTCTTGATCTCGACCCCGGCGAATCCGGACGCCTCCATCAGGAATTGGAGGGCCTGCGGGTGAACGGGCAGGCGGTGGGTGAGGTCCAGGAAATAGACTTGAACGAGGGCGAAGACCGAGGTCGGATTGACCGTCTCGAGGAGCAGCGTCCCGCCCTGAGCGAGCTTGTCGTGAGCGAGCTCGACCAGGCGTTTGAGGGTGGCCGGCCCGAGATGCTCGATGACCTGGGAGGAAAAGATCCCGTCCAGGCAGCCGTCGGGCCTGGCGGCCAATATTTCGAGGAGATCGCCCCGCTCGCAATCGAGGCCTTTGTCCCGGCAGAGGGCGACCATCTGCGGATTCCCATCGACGCCGCTCCCCTCGAATCCGTTCGCGCGGAGAAGGTCGAGGAATTCGCCCCGGCCGCAGCCGAGGTCGAAGATCCGGCCGCCGGCTTTGAAGAGGGCGAGATACGGCGCCTGCTGCCGCCGGACATCCTCGGCGCTTCCCCGGAAGCGGTTTTCGAAGCCGGTGTAGACGGCCGCTTCGAGGGGATCGAGGAGCTCATGGACGGCGGCCGGCGTCGGCATATTCCGCTCTTCCAGGACGGCCAGGAGGCGTTCGAGCCGGTCCTTGAGAAGGACGAAGGTCTTAAGAAGGCCGGAGGCGTCCTCGGCCGCCGCGGCGAGCCGGTCGACGCGCCACTCCATGCTTTTGAAGATCATCCCGACGTGGTTGCTCGAGAGGGCGTCCCATTCGCGGTCCTTGGCGTCGATGATGGCGTTCTGGAGCTCGAAGAGGGAGGAGAGGGTCGCCGCCAGGGCCAGCGGGTCGAGCGGCGCGGACTGCGCCTTCAGGACTTCAAGCTGCTTGGTGAGTTCGTCTTGCCTGGCCCGCCGCTCCTCGGCGAGCTTCTCGATCGTCCGTCGCATCAACCCTGGGGATTATGCGGTTTGTTATCGGGAGGAGCGCCCTGCTCCTTGTCCTTATCTTTTTCTTTGTCCTTCCCGGCGATGGAGCTTTTGAAGTTCTTGATGCCTTCGCCGAGGGATTTGCCGAGCTCGGGAAGCTTGCGCGCGCCGAAGATGATGATCACGATAAGCAGGACGAGCAAAAGCTCCTGCGGGCCGATCGTTCCTAGGAAGAACATGGTTTTCTCCTCTGTGACCCTTTCAAGTTACCTTGTTGGGGGTGAAAAGTCAACGAAACGGGCCGGGAAGCGTGGCGGGCCGGGGGCGCCGCCTCAGTCCCTCAGGGCGAAATCCACGGCGGCCTTGGCGTGGAGGGCGGTCGTATCGAACACGGGGATGGGGACGTCCCGGGGGCGGATGAGGAGGGGGATCTCCGTGCAGCCCAGGATGACCCCCTCGACCCCCCGCTTGCGCAGGCGCTCGATGATGGCGACGTAATCGGCCCGGGAAGATTCCTTGATCGTCCCGGTCGTGAGCTCTTTGTAAATGACCTCGTGGACGCGGTCCCGGTCCGCGTCGCCGGGAATGAGAACGGACAGGCCGTGCTTTTCCTCCAGGCGGCGGCTGTAGAAGTCCATCTCCATGGTGTAGCGCGTGCCGAGGAGCCCGACCGTCCGGAGGCCTGCGGCCTTGATCGCGGCCGCGGCCGCGTCGGCGATGTGGAGGATGGGGATGCGCAGGACGGCCGAAAGGGCGTCCGCCGTGTAGTGCATCGTGTTGGCGCAGATGACGAGGACGTCGGCCCCGGCTTTCTCGACCCGCAGGGCCGCGTCCATCATCAGGGCGGTCAAGCGCTCCCAGTCCCCGGCTTCCTGGAGGTCCTCGAATTCCTGGAATTCGACGGAGTAGAGGAAGAGCCGGGCCGAGCTCGAGCCGCCGAGGCGGCGCTGGACGTCGGCATTGATGAGCCGGTAGTAATCCACGGTCGAGTGCCAGGTCATGCCGCCGATGAGCCCGATCGTCTTCATGGAAGGTTCCTTTCGTGCCGGAAGGGACATTATGTCCGGCCTGGGGCTCTTTGGTCAATCGGCCGCGTTTTAACGCGCTGGTGTAGACTCGAACGGGCGAGCGGGCGTATGACTATATGGACGGGAAATCGGGGAACGCCCATATGACCGACGAGCAGGCCGCCGCCCTGGCGAAGGAGGGCGACGAGTCCGGTTTCCGGGAGCTTTTTGAACGGCATAAATCCAGTGTTTATGGAATCGCCTATCGCTATTCCGGGTCCGCCCAGGACGCCGAGGACATCCTTCAAGAGACATTCATCAAAGTTTTTCGGGAGATCCGGCGAGCCGGAGCCTCGGGCCGTCCGGTCTTTGAAACGTGGATCCATCGCGTTTGTTACCACCGCTGCATCGAGCTTCTCCGGAAGCGCAAGAGGCGGCGGGCATCCGTAACAGAATCCCTGTCCGAGACGTCGGACCGGCGGGCGTCCGGAGATTGCTCGCCGGAACGAGCCGCCGATATCGGATTGATGCTCGAGAAAGTCCGGGGGACGATCGATTCCCTTTCTCCCCAACA
>Ga0315277_10001622_pt1 | contig 32356 bp, 26 predicted proteins | sample YL17G05_15_MG_FD_203695 | JGI IMG/M metagenome (GOLD analysis project Ga0315277, IMG submission 203695) | Sediment microbial communities from Yellowstone Lake, YNP, Wyoming, USA - YL17G05_15 | ecosystem: Environmental > Aquatic > Freshwater > Lake > Sediment | place: USA: Wyoming | collected...
ACCTCCGGCCTCACGAGACGCTCTTCGCGCTTCCTCTGCCTGTCAGTAAGATAAACGCCGCCGCCCCGTTCCTCGATCTCGAGGTTCTCGCGATCCATCCTCGAATAATGCATCGGCAGGACAACCCAATCCTGTCCGATCCGCTCAATCGCCTTCCGCCGCCACTCCAATTGCTCTTCGATCTTGGGTGAACGGACGTACCACCAAGGGCACGAGGTGACCTCGTCCCAGCGGTCCCGGTAGTAGATGCCCTCGTAGCATATGACCGCCGGGATTTCCAGCGTCCCCTCCTTGGAGAACGCCGCCTCGATCCTCTCCCTTCCCGTCATCTCGACACGCGCCTCCCGTCGGCCGCGGCGCTACTTGCCCTGATGCTGGTACGCCCCGATGTCGATCTTGCCGTCGGCGGACCGCGGTTTGCCGGCCAGGTCCACGTCGCCCGCTTTGTCGTCCATGACGCCCGCGCCGATCGCCGGGCTGTCGGCCGCCGGGCGGAAATCCGCCTCCGCTTGGTTTACAAACTTGGGATCGCCCGACGCGTCCCCCTGGCAGAACCCCTTCGCCTGCATGTCCTTCACCGTGCGGTACTCGCCCGCCCAGAGGAAACGCTCCGGCTCGCGGCTGCCGAAGTAAAGGTTATGGTCGATGACCGTCCCTTCGACCGACGACGGGTCCGCGACGATCGCCTGAAACGGCGCGACGAGGATGTTGTTGCGGACGACGTTGTGCGTGGCGCCGTTGCGCATCTGGATGCACTCGCGCGTGCACAGGTCCATTATGACCGTGTTATTGATGAGGATGTTGCGCTTGGAACTGTACTGGTATCCCGCCATCGTGTCCCACAGCGCGATGGCCTTGGTGTTCTGGCCGTAGAAGAGGTTGCTCCGCACGACCGAATCCGACACGCACGTGAGGTTGAGCGAGTTCCCGTTGTGGTGAAGGATGTTCCCCTCGACGAGGTTATAACTCATGATCCCGTCGCCGCCGGGGATATTCGGGTCGCCGTTGAACTGGATGCCGCAGACCTTGTTGTGGTGGCAGTGGTTTCTCTTGACGGTCGCGTAGTCCGCCGAGTTCGAAAGATATATCCCGTGTTCCTTCTTCGAGCCGTAGCACTCGTTGTCCTCGACCGTGATGTAATCCGCGAAGCCCGAGAAGATCCCCCAGGTTCCGTTGTCGCCGCACACGCATTTCCTCACCGTGTCGTACTTCGCGTGAACTCTCACCCCGGCCCGCTCCGCGCCGAACGCCTTTATCCCTTCGAGTTCCACGTAGTCCGCCTCGATGTTGAAGCAGTCCCTCCCTCCGCGAAAAACCGCCTTATCACCTGCAGCCCTGATGCGGATGGGCGCCTCCTTCGTCCCCGGCGTCTTTAGTTGGATGCCGCCCTGGTACTCGCCGTCGGCAAGGATTACCGTGTCGCCGGCCTTGAGTTTCCCGACTATCTCCGCCAACGTGGCCGGAGTCGCCTCGTAGTTTTCCGCCATAAGGGCCTCCGCAGCCAACGCCACAATTACCGCTGCCACTATTGCCGATACCGACCTCGTCATGCCGCTCTCCTCTCTCGTTTAAATCGCCTCGACCGCGATCGCCGTCGCCCCGCCCGATCCGAAGCATATCGTGGCCGCACCGTGCTTGTGTCCGAGCCGCTTCATCGCGTTCATGAGCGTCACTATCACGCGGCAGCCCGACGCCCCCACCGGGTGCGTGAGCGCCACTGCGCCGCCGAAAGGATTGAGTTCCACCGCCCCGAATTCGCGCCTGAACGCCGGTATCTGCAGGCCGAAGGATTCGTTCGCCTCGACTATCGTCGCCTTTGCGCCGGTCGCGCGTTCGACTTCTCCCACGGCGTCCACCGGCGCGTGGACAAATCCTTCCGGCGGCGTGTCCACCCGCGAGAGCGCCCTTATCCGCGCCTGCGGCTCGACGCCGAGGCTCTCCGCCGTTTCCTCAAGCGCAAGCACCGCCGCCGACGCCCCGTCCCCGAGCGCCGGCGCGTTGTACGCGGTCACATATCCGTACGATATCGCCTTGAGGTCCGCCTCTTCTTTCTCGCTGATGATGTCGTCGTCGCGGACGTCCCCGGCCGGGATTATCTCTCCCGCAAACGCCCCCGAGTCGCGCGCCGCCCGCGCCTTCCTGTAAGACTCTCCCGCCGCCGCGTTCACCTCGTCAATCGAGATCCCCCTTGCCTCCGCGTACTTGACCGCGTAGTCCTTCATCGCGAAATTTGGCGTAAATGGGCACATGAGCGAGTCGAGTATGCTCGCCTCGCGGACCCCCGCCGACTGAATCTTCTCTACAAATCTTTTGTACTCGTCTGCCGCCGCGCCGCGCCCGGGGACCTGCATCTGAAACTTCGCCCCGCGGACCTTTCCCGGCAGCCGCCGGCCGTCTTCCGTAAAGGGGCCAAGGTAGTACGGCACGTTCGACCTCGACTCCATGCCGCCCGCCGCGACGACCTTCGAAAGCCCGCTTTGAAGCGCCAGGCACGCGTCCCACACCGCCGTCATCCCCGACGCGCACAACGTATTCACAGTCTTCGAAGGCCGCTCCCGAGGTATCCCCGCCGCGACCGCCGCCTGTTTCGCCGGCGCCTGCATGAGCCCCGCGGAAACCACGTTGCCCATGATGCATTCGTCGACGCGCTCCGGCGTGACGCCGGCCTTCTTGAGCGCGCCAGATATTGCGAACGCCCCGAGTTGTGTCGCGCGAAATCCCTTGAGCGCCCCGTCAAGCGGCCCCTGCGGCGTTCGCGCCGCGCCGAGAATGACGATGCTTGCACTGGGAACGAAGATCATCCGCCCCGCCCCGTCCGCGCCGGCATAGCCGCGCTTGCGCAGGGCTTCATGACGCCCCTTTCGCGCTGAGCGGACCGCCCTGCAGCGGCACCACTTCCTTGAACGTCCTTGTCGCCGCCGATTCCTTCGCCGTGAGGCACACGTTCACGCTTTCTATCCCCGCCCAAATCGGCGACAGCGACTTCTCATTTCCGCGCACGACCTGGATGAAGTTCCAGATGAGCTCGTTATCACCTCCCGCGTGCGAAAGCGCCGACGAATCTATCTTGTAAGTCTCCGTCCGAGGCCTGTGGTGCATGAAGACCTTCAGTTCGTCGGTATACCAGTCGAACTCGAGCGTCCCCTTGTACCCGTACAGCCGCGCCCCGCGCCGCCCGGCGGCCTTGCGCGCCATGAAGTTCTGCGCGTACACCGCCTGCACGCCGTTCTCAAACTCGATGAGCGCCTGCCCCGCGTCCTCGTTTCCCGTGTCCTTCGCGAACATGCACCGATACTCGTTTTCCTCGACGGCGCTGGTCTCCCCGCGCGAGTGGAAGATGTGAAACGGGCTTTCGAGGCAGTCCACCCACTCCTCGCAGTCGCGGCACTTGAGCCCCGCCGGGCGCTCCCCCTTGAACACGCGCTTCGAGCTCATCGCCGCGATGTACCGCGGCCGCGAGCCCACGAGGTGCGTGATGTAGTCGAAATCGTGCGTAGCCTTCTGAAGCCACAGCCCCCCCGTTTCCTCCTCGTCCCTGTACCAGTCCCGGTAGTACACCGCCCCGTAAGGAGGGTCGTTCCATGCATTGAGGTTTTCGACGCTGCCGATTTTCCCGGACTCGATGACCTCCCGCGCCATCTCCACCAGCGGCGACACCCTCAGGGGGAAAGATACGACCACCTCGGATGAACTCTTCCTCGCCGCCGCCGCGAGCGCCTCGAGGTCCTTGCGGTTCGTGGCAATCGGCTTCTCGAGGTACATCGGCAGGTTCTTCCGGAGAACCTTCATCGCCATCGCCGCGTGAAGCGAGCACCGCGTCCCCACCATCACCGCGTCGAGTTCGACCTTGCCCAGCATCTCGTCCGCGTCGGTGAATATCGCAGAGTCCGGGACGGGCTTTCCCGCCTCGGCGAGGCGCTTCTTTATCACGTCCATCGCGGGGTCCGCAATCGCCGCTATGCGTGCCTCGCTGCGATACGTGTTAAGCATCTCCACCAGCCCCCGCATCCGTCTCCCGTATCCGATGATGCCTATCTTCATCTGTCCTCCCTGAAGGTATTCGCGACACGTGATGCCCTAGACCGCCGTCTCCGCACGGGCCTCGCGCTCCTTGCCGGAACTCCCGCGATGGCCGGCGGCTTTTCTCGTTTTCTCGCAAAAAACGCAGCAAATCAGTATACAGCGCGACCTTTGGAAGGAAAGCGCAACGGGATTGGCTGCAAACGTGTGACTCGGCATGTGCCGCTTACCGGCTTGCCGCCTTGCTGCAAGGCGCGGCTCGCACCACGCGGCTTCGATGGGGGCGGGGCCTGCCCCCCCCGTCGTCCCCCTCCCCCAATGGGTGAGGGTCAGTGAGAAGGTCATCGCGAGTCGCAGGCTTGCTGCGCCGACTCTACCGACGCCCGTCTCACCCCTTAATCGCCCTGAGCAGCGCTATGTCCCTCTTCATCCCGGCGATCGCCTTCGCCCGGCTGAACTCCTTGCCCTCCGGCGGCAGGCTGTCCGTGCAAAACTCCACCGTCACCGTCCCCGCGTATCCCCGCCGCGCCAGGTGCCTCACCGTCTCTTCGCCCACGTTCGGGTATCGCTCGGCAAAGCTGACGTGAACGTGCGCGATCCACTCGAACAGGCCGTCGATCTCCTCGCCGACCTTCCCTTTCATGTACTGGTAGTTGAGAAGTATTGACGGCTCGTCCAGTTCCTCCATGAGCCGCTTGCTCGAGGCAACGGTATCGGGCAGTTGCTCTCCGTGCGTCTCGATGACGAAGGTGACGCCCGACCCCTCGTACATCCGCGCCAGTTCGTGAAGCCCCTTGATCGCCCTGCTCCAGTTCTTCTGGGTCGCCTCCGCCGACCCCGGCGCCCCTGCGAAAACCCGTATCTTCTTCGCCTCGAATATGTCCTTGAAGTCGAGATACCGCTTCGCGTCCTCGATGGTCGCCTCGAGCGCCTCGTCGCTCGACGAGAAATCCCAGTACGGCGCCAGGGCCACCACCTTCTGCCCGCTGTCGGTGATTCTCTGCGCAAGCGCCTCTATCGACTTCCTCTCGAGCCCTTCGAGGTGCCTGCCCCACAGTTCGATCCCGTCCGCCCCGATGCCCGCCAGGTCCTTCACGAACTTGGCAAGCGGCGTGTTTTTCGCCGCGCGGTCCTCCGGCTTTCCCCACTTCGCCTCGGGGTACGATATCGTCCCTTGCAGAAATCTCATCATGCTCGGTTCTCCTATAGACCTCAGGTTGATGGCCGCCAATTCTACGCCCGCTTTCGGCGAAAACACGACAATTTCGCGCTCGGCGCGCCCCGCTTTTTTCTTTTGACACCGTCCGCCCCAGGATTACATTTGGGCTTTTCCGGGCGGTCCGGCCTCGAACACTTCAGCCAACGTCCGGCCGTCTGCCCGCCAACTCCAGGACTGGAAGGGAGGACAAGATGCGCTACGGCTTCTTCACCACGTTCGCTCCTGATTGCACGTTCCCCGAGGCCTGCGCCCTCGCCAGGGAGGTCGGCTACCAGGGTATCCAGCCTCGCATCGTCGTTTCCAACTCTTTCGACCCCTCCAAGCCCCTCAACCCCTGGGGCAACAACAAGCACGGCATCCTCGAAGAGGACTTCTTCGCCGACCCCAAAGGCGTTCTGAAACCGGTTTACGCCAACGGCCTCGAGGTCACCTCCGTCGCCTCCTACGCAAACCTCGAAGACTTGAAGCGCGCACGGAAACTCATCAAGGCCTGCGGCGAGGCCGGCATTGCCAACATGCGCATCGCCCCTCTCCATCCCGCGAAGGAACCGCTCATCTTTGACGCCGAGAAGGTCCTCTCGGACACTCAGAAACAGTTGAGAAAAGTCTTCCCCACGAGCCGCGCGGCAGGCGTTCGCCTCTGCCTTGAGCTGCATCCCGGCGGCATCTGCGCCTCCGCGTCCGCCGCGATGCGCTTCATCGACCGCTTCGACCCGAAAGACGTCGGCGTCCTTTACGACCCCGGTAACCTCGTCGGCGAAGGCTTTGAAGTCCCCCGCATGGCTTTGAGCATCCTCGGCCCCTTCCTCGCCGAGATCCACATGAAGAACGGCATGTGGATGAAGAAAGGCACCGGCCCCGATGGCGAGGCCGCCTGGGGCACTAAGTCCTGCAGGATCGAGGAAGGCACTTACCCGCTCGCCGACCTCTTCGATTGCCTCGTGGCGATAGATTACAAGGGATGGATCGTCGAAGAGGGGCACGAGGAAGGCATCTCGACGCGTGACCGCCTGACAAACGTCCTCAAGTGGTGCAGGATCTACGAAAAGCGCGCCCGCGCCAAAAAGGCTTGAGCGCGGCAGTTGCTCGAAACGTTAAGGGGCCGGCTTGCCGCCGGCCTCTTCGTTTATCGCGCTTCGTCGAGCCCCTTGACGAGGCTCTCAATCGCCACGACTTCTCCCGTCGCCATCGACCTGTTGGCCGCGATCCCGGTCAGAACGGAATACGCCCCCGCCCGATGGTCCGCCCGCCTTCCGAGAGGGTCCGGCCGGCTCTTCGTCCCGAATATGTCTTCCAAGAGCCGCGCGTCGCCGCCTCCGTGGCCTCCTCTCGACTTGTGTATGCGGATCCTATACGCCTTTCTGAAGTGCGGATAGACCGTAATGGTCGTGGCGCCCGACTTCATCTGCCCGGGCACCGACCCGTCGCCTGAAATGTACACCGTCTCCTGCGCCACGTGTTCGAGCCGCCCCTTAGTCCCGTTAAACGAGATCCGGTACCCCTCCCAGGGCAGGAACGAATTGAGCGAATACGACATGATCGCGCCGCTCTTGTACCTTACGACAAGGCACATCGTATCCTCAATGTCGATGAGGGGCGAAAACACGCACCTGTCGCGGAAGTACCCGTCGAACTTCTCGTTGTCGAGGTACAGGCTCTTTAGGCCCGGGTTTGCCGCGATGTCGAGGTAGAAGTTGCACTTGCCCGAAACCGCGCAGCCGCGGCATCTTTCGCCGTGTCCTTCGAGTCCGTAAAACTCCGCCTGCCGCTCGGTGTAGAACTGCCTCGTCCCGAACGCCGCGACCGTCGCCGGCACCGTGCCGAGCCACCAGTTCACAAGGTCGAAGTGGTGCGTCGCCTTGTGTACCATGAGGCCGCCGCTGTTCTCCTTGTTCCTGTGCCACCGCCGGTAGTAGTCCGCGCCGTGGTCGGTGTTGAGGTTCCAGTTGAAGTCGACCGACAGGATGTCCCCTACGACGCCCGACTGGAGCAGTTCCTTTACCTGCGCCCGCACCGGAGAATACCGGTAGTTGAACGTCACCCTCACGCGCCTGCCCGTGCGTTTTATGGCGTCGACTATCCTCTGCAGCCGTGCCGCGTCTATCGTCAGCGGCTTCTCCGTGATGACGTCGGCGCCTGCCTCGAGCGCCTTCACGATGTAAAGGTCGTGCGTCGAGTCCTTGCTCGTGACGATGACCGTATCGGGCCCCTGCTCGGCGAGCATACTGTCGAAATCGTTGGACGGATACGACGGCACTTCGAAGCCCCTCTCGGCCAAGGCCTTCCTCACCATCTCCGTCCGCCCGGGATTCGTGTCCGAGATGCCCACGAGCTCGCTCGTGCCGGCGTATTCGCCGCTGATTGCCTGCCAGTACATCTCGCCTCGTGAGCCAAGCCCAACCTGCGCGTAGCGGTTTCTTGCCATTCTGTCACGTATCCTCGATAGAACCCCGATATCCGGCGTCCTGCCGGCGCGGCCGGCAACGCGGCGTTTCAATATGCGCGCCGCGCCTTTCGCGTCAAGGCCGGCTTTCGCGCCGCCGCACCCTTCCACCTCTTCCCGACTCGGCGATTTCGGCGGTAACCGGTTGCTAAGCCGCTGTCTCATCATACAATCGTCGAACGCATTGGCTCCGCGGCGGGCGCCCGCGCGCGGCAAGACTGGGAAGGGGCGTTACGAGTGAAGCGCCGGACGACCGCTCGAACGGGACTTCGTCACACGGCCGCGCTGGCCGCGTCCGTCGCGGTTCTCGCCGCGGCCGCCGGCTGTTCGGTTTCAAACTGGCTCGGCAAGCCTTCTTCCACGGGAATGGTCCGACTGACCGCCACCCAGAGCGGTCAGATTGTCAACCTCGCCGAGTACCAGTACCTTTCCGTGGAGCTTCCCGCCGCCAAAACCGGCTTCCGCTGGGTACTCACGAAGAAGCCCGACCCTCGCGTGCTCAAGTTCGTGGACAGGCGCCCCGCCGTCGTCCGAGCCGACCTTCTCGGCGAAAAAACCGACGAGTTCCGTTTCTTCGCGGTCGGCCCCGGCTTCACCTCCTTCGCCCTGACCTGCATGCCCGGCAGGGATGTCGCCGCCGCCGCCGCAACTTTCACTCTGACCGTCAAAGTCTCCGACTGAGCCCCTCTTTTCTGCGTGCCTTTCAGGCGGTTCGTGGCCGTGCCGGCCCTTTTTCGGAATTTGGGTTTTCCTCTTGACCTCGCCCCTCGAAACCATGTACCATGTGTCCAGCTCGGGCGGCCACCGTCGCTGTCCACCTGCGCGTTTCCCGGATCCCGCCCTCCTGCTCACAACCTGTTCGCTTGAAAACCACCGTCGATTTGCTCTGTTGAAAACCTGGAGCGACACGGGCAGGAAGAACGGGGACTGGCTCGGGGAAAACGGGACTGGCTTGAATTTCCGCGATTTGTAGGAAATTCGTGCTTGTCCCCGCTTTTCGCTGTCCCCGCTTTTCCGTCCGCAGGCGCAGGCGCTTTCAAGCGCGACGCGTGCTGTTTTCAACAGAGGATCGTCGATTCTCTTTTCCCGGCTCCCTTTGGGTCGCTAAGGAGGTGATGGCCTCACGCGGGGTGCGGGCCCGCCCCGGTCGTCAGTATTTCTGTCATCTACCAACACAGTCTGGAAATCCGGCCGAGGAGGAATGCGAGTATGAGAAAACTTCTTTCCGTTCTAACCGTCGTTCTTGTTGCGGCAATGGCTTCCGGCGCATACGGCGCGACCTATTACGTCGCAATTGGCGGAAGCGACTCGAACCCGGGCTCTTCGTCGCAGCCATGGGCGACCGTCCAGTGGGCCGTCGACCACATCGCCCCAGGTGACACGATAATGGTCAGGCCCGGCGCTTACGCGGGCGCCCGCATCGAAAGCTCCGGCACCGCAGGCGCGCCCAAGACTCTCATGGCCGAGACTATCGGCACCGTGACCTTGAACGCCCTGAGCCCCGTCGCCAGGCACTCTGGGATAATCGAGGTCGAAAACTACAACGCCCCCGTCAGGTTCTGGGTCATCGACGGCTTCATCTGCAACGGCATGAACCATCTCTATCGTCCCATCGACGTCCGCAGCACCTCGACCAACCAGAACTCCAACGTCACCGTCCGCAACAATACCTGCTTTGACGCCCTCGCCACCGGCATCAGTTGCGGCCACTGCGACTATCTCCTCGTCGAGAATAACGTCTCCTACTCCAACGGCGAGCACGGCACTTACATGAACAACTCCTCCGACTACGGGATTGAGCGCAACAACGTCGTTTACTCCAACACCTCCTGCGGTTACCACTTCAACGGCGACAGGCGCACGGGCGGCGGCGACGGCCTGATGCAGTGGTGGGTCATTGAGAAAAACATCGCCTGGCTCAACCCCTCAGGCTCCGCCATCAACTGCGACGGCGTCCTCGACTCCACAATTTTCAACAACCTCCTCTACAACAACAGCGGCAGCGGCATAGCCCTCTACTACGTCGACGGCTCCTACGGCTCCAGCCGCGACCTCGTCTACAACAATACCTTCGTGATGCCCGCAGGCGCCGGCCGAAACGTCGTCTTGATCTCAAAGAGCGGCAAAAAGGCGCCCGTCGGAAACAAGCTCAAGAACAACATCCTCTGGACGAGTCGCACGGATAAGTGCGCCATCGCCACCTATTCGTCCAGCGTGAGCGCCTTCGAGAGCGACTACAACGTCGTTATTGACAGGTTCAGCATCAATAGAAGGTAAGAGCATCATCCCCCTGTCGACGTGGCGTACCTACGGCTATGATACGCACTCGATCCTTTGCACCGACCTCACCGCCCTCTTCGTGAATGCTGCCGCCAATGACTATCACCTCAAGGCGACCTCTCCGGCCGTCAACGCCGGAACGACATTGGTGGAAGTCACCACCGACCTCGAGGGCATCTCGAGGCCCCAGGGCACAGCCTACGACATCGGCTGCTACGAATATCACTGACGGGCGACCGTACAAGAGGACGCGAGCGGCACATCCGCTCCCGGTCGATTCGGGCCGCCGGTCATACCGGCGGCCCGTTCTTTCTGCCCCAAACCGCCCGGTGTGTACCTCCCCGCTTGTCCGGCATCCTGGGCGTACGGCTTTTCGAAGATATGGACAGTCATGCTCTGTTGAAAACTTGATTTCACCACTGCCGGGAAAAAGGGTGACAAGGAAAAAAGGTGACAGATTTGCTCCGTTGAAAAGAGCGGGCACTGGGCCCTCCCTTTTCAGGCCGCCAATGTAAGGCTCACATTTCTTCAGGAATTGCCGGTGTTGTTCGGGCGACCATCCCTTCACGTGGTCGATTTCGTTGCGAATGAGCCACACGAACTCTTTCACGATGACGCCTCCTTTATCCCACGCCAAGGCCTTGTCCTGTCGTGACATAAGCTCCACGCCCCCACGCGGCAAGAAACTTCCGCCTCCCTGCGTAACTTGACTCCTGTGTCGGTGTTACATACATTAGAACCAGCCAGGCAGAATCCCGGGTTTTTCACCGGGCCTTGGCGCTGTTAGGGAGACGCGCCGGAGTCCGGCCGCCGGCAGTCCCGGCGCAAGCCGGGATCGACAGCGAGCGACCCAAGTGCATCGCAGTCACCTTGAGGAGTTTGCCTTGTTTCGCACATTCTGGAGGCAACGATGTCGACTACAGCATTAAGGGGCGCTTCGCAGAGGCGCAGAACCCGCCGTTTGGCAAATCTGGATGCCCTTCTCGGCGCTCTGGCCGTTCTTGCAGTCGTCCGCACGGCGGTCATTATCGCCGCAAAGGCCGGCTACATAACATTGGGCGATGTTCCGGGATTGTCGGGGTCGGTAGGGGCGGCGCTCGTGCCGGTGCTCGCGGTCTTTGCGCTCAGGTGGTTCGTCACGATCAAGCGCCTCGGCACCGCGGCGACGCTGAGGCACCTCGTTCCCTGGGGGCTCGCGTCGGCTGCATTGGGCCTTCTTTTTCTCATCGTGAGCGCAGCCGTGAAACACGCGCCCTCGTCTGCGGGGCTCGCCGCCACTGGGATCATGTCGTTTCTTTCGTACCTTTTCGCGATGCTCTCGCTGGCGAGCGGTCCCGCCGCCAACAGGGTGGTGGCGTTCGTCGTCTACATCTCCTTCATCGCCGCGTTAGCCTCCACGGCGGCTGAGCCTTCCGTTGACACGTCGCCGGCGCGCGCGGCCTTGCACCCCGTCGAGATCGGCGAAGCGCCCGCGCTCCCGCGCGACTGGGAGATCGAGAATTTCGATCATAACGCGGTCGTGCCCGCGGACCGCGCGGGGCTCCTGGCCGGAAACGGGACGGGCGTCACCTTCGAGAAAATCGCGATAGGCAACGAGTGGCGCAACGCGGCCCTTCTTTCAGACGGCGGCTTCTTTTCCGCGAAAGTGGACGTCCCAGAGGGGGCGAGCCTGGAATTTGCGCCGGCCCTTCGGGCAGAGGCGAACTCCGGCCGCGCCGAGGCGAGGCTCCGCGTCACGGCGCACCGTAACGGCGAAAACACAGTCCTCGCGGAAATGTCGCCCGTGCCGGCGGCCCAGGGCGAGTGGAAGACGACGCGAGTGCCGCTTGGCCTTAGCGGCAAGGCGGATATCGTCTTCGAGGCGGACGGCCTCGACGCTAAACCTCTGTCGCCGGACGTGCGTGTCATCGTGGCGGGGGCGCGTATCGCAAGCCCCCGCGCGAAGGACGACAAGCGCCCGAACATAATCCTCGTTGTAAGCGACGCGCTCAGGGCCGACAGGCTGGGCGCGTACGGTTACGAGGAGGGCACGAGCCCCGAGATAGACCGGCTGGCGAAGGACGGCGTTCTATTCGAGCAGTGCTTCGCCCAGTCGCCATGGACGCTGCCCTCCGTCGCGACGATCATGACGGGGCTTTACCCGAGCGTGCATGGCCTGGTGACGACGGACAGGGGCCTGAGCGAGGCGCTCGACAGCCTGCCGGCGCTTCTTTCGGCCGGCGGCTACCGCACGCGCTGCCTCATGGCGAACAACATCATCGCGCCCCAGATCGGCATGGCCAAGGGATTCGACGAGTTCGTGGAATACCCCATCGTGGCGCCCGATGAAAGCAGGAAGCTGTACGCTCCGGCGGAGACGATTACCGCGGACGCGCTGTCGTGGCTGGAATCAAGCGGCGACGGGCCGTTCGTCCTCTACCTTCACTTCATGGACACGCACGGCCCCTACGAGCCTCCGGATGAATACCGGGAGTTCGGCGGCAGCCCGTCGAACCTGTACGACGCCGAGATAAAGTATTTCAGCAAGGAGTTCGGCAAGCTCATGGATGAGCTCGCCGGGAGCGGGCGGCTGAGCGACACGGTAGTGATACTGACGAGCGATCACGGCGAGCAATTCCTCGAGCATGGTTTCGAGAGCCACGGCCACTCGCTTTACGTGGAGGAGCTCCGGGTGCCGCTCGTCTTCTGGCTGCCCGACACGCCCGGCCGAAGGATATCCAGCCGCGTGGCGACCATAGATCTTCCGTCCACGATCGCCGAGTTGACCTCGAGTGGGCGGATGCCGAACGACCAGGGGCGTTCGCTCGCGCGGGCGCTCTCCGGCGCGGCGCTCGGCGACGAGACGGTTTATTCGGAGCTTCATACCCTGTACCCCCGGGGGCAGTGGCTTGTTTCCCTGAGGACTGGGCGGTACACGTTCATTCTCAACAACCCCGGCATCGGATACGCGGAGAGGGTGAGGCTCTTCGACGTCGAGAGCGACAACGGGGAACAGGTGAACGTCGCTTCGAGCCTGGCGGACGTCCTTCCGGACATGAAGGGCAGGGCGAGGTCCTATGCCGCCCAGCAGGCCGCCCTCCATGGCAGGCTCGTACCGGTCGAACGCGTCGTGCCGCTGACTGAGGAAAAGCGTGCGAAATTGATGGCGCTTGGCTATCTCATGCCAACCAAGTAGCACGGCGACAACCGAGAGTATCCGGAGCCTTCCTGAACGATTCGCGGGGTTCTGCGATCTGAGCATCCGGCATTCCTCGCGCGCAGCCTCGGCGTTTCCCGAAACCTTTGCGCCGCGGCGGTCGCCTGATCGCGTGAACAAAACGATTCGGACGAGGCGCAGAGGAAAGGGAGTTACGAAAATGAGCACTGACAGGAAAACGAACCTGGCGAACAAGGCGGCGAAAGGGATGCTCGTCGCGATGGCCATGGTTGCGTTCTTCACTTATCCGGTGATGACAACCGCGGCGGCGGCTGCGGTGGCGGCGGTCTACGCGTATAATGTCTACGCACGCAAGGGCGGTTACTCCGTCGCGTGCAGTGTGCCTTCGGGGCCGACCGCGCCCACGAAGGCCGAAGTCATGAACTCATGGGTGGCGTTCTTCTAAGATCCGTCTCCCTCCTCGTTGGCATAGGCGCCCCGGTCGTGCGTGACGCGACCGGGGCGCGCCTCTTTTTTGCCGTTGGAAGCCGTGCCGAGACGGGTGGATTGATGGGCGCCCGGTGCGCCAAGGCGGGGCGTTCTTTCCGCGCAGCACAGAGTCGAGTAGTGAGGGGGCCTCCGGATGCCGAGAGCCTGCCGGAGTTCGGGCCACTTGTCGACCATCGCGACCCATTCCTCGGTGACGTTGGGCGTTCTAAGCCATGTTTTCAACAGAGCAGGACTGACCCCTTTTTTTCCGGCCAATCCCGCTCGAATCTTGCTTGCGTTGCGTCACTTGTTCCAGCCGAAGAGCCCGAGGTCCTGGAGAATTGAAAGACCCTGCGCCGTACGAAGCCTTCGTTGACCCGCACCGGCCGACCGTGTAGAATCCGTGATCGTCTACGTCCCGCGTGTTTTCTCGATGGACCTGCGTTCGAAACCAGTTGCGTATGCACGAGTTAGGTATGGCGCGCGACATCTGCCGAGCCGTCGCCGAGAAAAGCCCCGGCCGCCGCGTCGCCTCCATGACCGTCGAGGTCGGAGCCCTCGCCGGCATCGCCGCCGACGCCCTCGAATTCTGCATCTCCGAGGTCGCGCGCGAGGAGGGGCTCGGCGACCCCGAGGTCACCGTCAAACCCACCGCTACCAGGGTCAAGTGTTCCTGCGGCGCCGAGTATTCCACCGAGGATATCCTCCAGCCCTGCCCCTCGTGCGGCGGCTATCAGCGCGAATTCCTTTCCGGCATGGACATAGTCGTGAGCGCCGTCGAACTGGAGAACGCGTAGATGACCGCAGACTCCTCCGCCGCCCCCGGCAAGGTCGTCTCGAAGAACGCCCAGATCGCCGAGGAAAACCGAAGGTTCTTCCGCGGGAAGGGGCTTTTCGTCCTCAACCTTATTGGCTCCCCCGGCTGCGGCAAGACCTCGCTTCTCGAGAAGACGCTCGAACGCGTCGCCCCACGGGCCGCCGTGGTTGAAGGCGACATAAAGACGACGCTCGACGCCGACCGCATACGGCGAACCGGCGCACAGGCGACGCAGATAGAGACCGGGGGCGCCTGCCACCTCGACGCCGCCATGGTCGCCCGGGCGATCCAGGGGCTCAACCTTGACGCGGTCGAATTCCTCTTCATAGAAAACGTCGGCAACCTCGTCTGCCCCTCCTCGGTCGACCTTGGCGAGGACATGAAGGTTGCGATCATCTCCGTGCCGGAAGGCGACGAGAAGCCCGCGAAGTACCCCGCGCTTTTCGTCCGCGCCTCGGCCGTGGTCATAAACAAGATTGACCTCCTGCCCTACGTCGACTACTCGGTGGCTCGCGCGGCCGGCGACTGCCGCAAGCTCAACCCCAACGTCGAGGTCTTCGAGCTTTCCTCGAAGACCGGCGCCGGCGTCGACGCCTGGGTCTCCTTTCTCGAAAGGCATGCCCTCAGCGCCCGGCCGAGATGATTTTCCCCGGTTCGCCCCCAGAGGGTTGCAAATCCCTGGCCGCCTTGGTGTAATTGGACGGGCTTTCGGGCGGGACGGGCCTTTTCGAACTCTAAGGAGAGCGTGATGACCAACCCAGCCGCGGAGAATGTTGTGCGGGCCAAACCCGGTCTCGACGGCATCATAGCCGCCGACACTGCCATTAGCGAAATCCTCCCCGAGGCCGGCAGGCTCATCTACCACGGTTACGAGATTGACGACCTCGCCGAGAACGCTTCGTTCGCCGAAGTCGCCTATCTCCTTTGGTATGGACGACTTCCGGGCAAGACTGAGTTCGAGGCGTTCCTCGACTCTTTCACGGGCAGCATGGACCTGCCCATCGAAACCGTCATGATCCTGCGCATGTTCCCGAAGCACGCCACCCCCATGGAAGTCCTGCGCACGGGCGTATCGTCCCTCGGGCATTGGGACCCGGATAGCGGCGTCACCCGCCACGACGCCGTCCTCCGAAAGGCCATCCGCCTTACCACGAGGATTCCCATGCTCGTCACGGCGCACCACAGGATCCGCAACGGCCACGAGCCGATCCACCCCATCCTGGGCAAGTCCATCGCCTATAACTTCCTCTACACCCTCAAGGGCGAGGAGCCTGACCCCCTTGCCGTAAAGACGATGGACGTCGCCCTTATCCTCCACGCTGACCACAGTTTCAACGCCTCCACCTTCGCCGCGAGGGTCACTGCCGCGACGATGTCCGACATGTACTCCAGCGTCGTCTCAGGCATCGGCGCCTTGAAAGGCCCCCTCCACGGCGGGGCAAACGAGCAGGTCATGCTCATGATCGAGGAGATCGGCGACCCCGACAGGGCCGAGAGTTACGTCATGGAGCGCCTCGCGCGCAAGGAGAAGATCCCCGGCTTCGGCCACCGCGTTTACAGGACCGAGGACCCCCGCGCGAAGGTCCTCCGCAAGTACTGCGAGAAACTGAGCGAACAGTGCGGCGATCCCCGCTGCCTCGACATATCTCGCATCATTGAGCGCGTCATGCGGGCCAACACCCGCGTCTATCCCAACGTCGACTTCTACAGCGCCAGTTGCTACCACCTCATGGGGATACCCACCGAGCTCTTTACGCCTATCTTCGTCTGCTCGAGGGTCGTCGGCTGGACGGCGCACATCCTTGAGCAGTGGGCCAACAACAGGCTCATCCGGCCGCTGGCCAACTATATCGGGCCCAAGGACCTCAAGTACGTTCCCATGGACCAGCGCCAGTAGACGGGCTCAGCCCCCTTGGGGCGGCCTTTGCTGTCTGCGGTGGGACAGGCCGCCCGCACTTGGCTCCGTGCGCTGTCGATTTCTTCGAGAAGGTTGCTGACAGGAGAAACCCGTATGAAGCCGGAAGATAATCTCGCCGCGCTCAAGGCAAACTCCTACCCCGGCAGGGGCCTTTGCGTGGGCATGGATGAAACGGGAAGGCGCGTCTTCCAGGTCTACTGGATCATGGGCAGGAGCGCAAACTCCCGAAACCGGATTTTCGTCTCCGAGAACGGAACTCTCCGGACCGCCCCCGCCGACCCCGCCAAGGTGCAGGATCCCTCCCGCATCATCTACAACGCCATGCGCGAACTCACCGGCGTCTTCATCGCCACCAACGGCGACCAGACCGACACGATATACGATAACATGAAGGCGGGCGGCTCGTTCGCTGACGCCCTCCAGGCGCGCACCTACGAACCCGACGCGCCCAGCTTCACCGCGCGCATCTCCTCTGTCTGCGACTTGAGGCCCGGCGGCCTCGTCGCACAGGTCAGCATCCTCAAAAAGTCGCCCTTCGCCGATGCCGCCGAGAGGCACCTCTTCCAGTACGAGGCCCTGCCCAAGGGCGCCGGCTACACCGTCACAACTTACGCCGGTGACGGCAACCCCTTGCCGCGCTTCGAGGGCGAACCGTACCTGTTGCCCATTCGTGGCAGCGCCCGCGCGGCCGCCGAAATCCTCTGGGGCGCACTCGACGCCGCCAACCGCGTCGCCCTCGCCGTGAAAACCATCGACCTCTCCTCCGCGGCCTCCGAGATCGAAATCATCAACGCCTACAAGCCCGTCTGATAGCCGTCGTTTTATCCCTTCGCCCGCGCGAGAGAGTTGCGGCGCGGGCTTAAGGGCGTGTCGCTTACGCCCCTCAGTCGCACTGATGGTCACCTTTCCGGCCCTCTCCCCGTGAAATCATCGCCCGCCTCTCTATAATGCTGGTCTGCCTTTCACGATACCTCGTACCTCGAGGAGTGGGATATGACCAACGCCTGGGGCGTCTCGCCAACCCGTTACAGCGGCATCCCTCTGGGCGGCCTCGGCGCCGGCTCCGTCGAGATCCGCGCCGACGGGCGCTTCCACGAGTGGCAGATAATGAACAACGTTCCCCTCGGCAACGCGCCCGCCGACGTGGCCATGGATCACGACGGCCTCTTCTTCGGCCTCGTCACCGCCGACGGCGGCAAGAGCCGCGTCCTCATGCTCGCCGAGCCTCACTGGTACGACTACGGCCCCGACCTCTCCTGGGAAACCCTCAACTGGACCACTGACCCCTATCACATGCCGTGGACGGAGTACCCGTCGCGCATCGACTATCAAGGCCGCTTCCCGTTCGCGACGCTTTCCTACGTGACTCCCGGCTTCCCGGTCGCCGTCAAGATGGAAGCCTTCAGCCCCTTCATTCCCCTCGACGCGAAGAATTCCGGCCTGCCCGTCGCCTTCATGACGTTTACGCTCTCAAACCGCGCCTCGTCGCCTCGAAAGGTCGCCCTCTTCGGCGCTCTCAAAAACTGCGCCGGCTACCAGGAGCACAAGAACGACTCCGTCATCAAGTTCGCGAAGCACGGACGCTTCTCGCGCCTCGAATTCTCGCGCGCCGGCGTCGAGCCCGATTCCGAGAGCTATGGCACTTTGGCCTTCGGCCTCTGGTCCGTAAAGGCAGGCAGGACCAGTTTCGTCCTCCACGCCGCCCACCCGCGCGACATTTACGACCCTCTCATGGCAAGCGGCAACCTCGAGGACCTTGACCGCAGTGCCTTCCGCGGTTCGATCGGCAACGACCTCGGCACCGGCCGCCGGGTGAGAAAGGCCGACGTCGGCCTCTCCCGCGGTGTCCTCGCGCGAAGCCTCACCCTCCAGCCGCGGGAAACCGTCGAAGTCACCTTCGCCCTCGCGTGGCATTTCCCCAACATGGCCGAGCCCGCCTGCGACGACAAGCGCGAGATCATCGGCCACCAGTACGCGAACTGGTTCTCGTCCGCCTCCGAAGCCTTCGACTACGCCTCCGCGAACTCCACCGGCCTGCGCTTCCGCTCGCTCGAATTCATGAACGCCTTCTACGAGACGTCGCGCGACAAGTGGCTCCTCGACGCCGTCGCCGCTCAACTGACGACGCTTGTCAAATCATCCTGGTGGGACCGGACCGGCCGTTTCGCCGTGTGGGAGGGGCTCGGTTGCTGCGGCCTCCAGACCCTCGACATCACGCTCTACGGCTCGTTTCCAATCGTCCAGTTCTTCCCCGAGCTCCAGAAAAGCCAGATGCAGTTGCCGACCGTCACCGCGGCGACTACCGGCCGCCCTCCGCATCTCTTTCACGGCACGATCTCCGGCTGCTGCACCTACCCGAATAACCGCATCGACAACTCCATCCAGTTCATCCTTCTCGTCTGGCGCGACCTCCTCTGGACCGGCGACGTCGAATACGCCCGGAGGCTCTGGCCCGCCCTCGAGGCTTTCCTCAACGACGCCCAGTCCACCGACACCGACGGCGACGGCCTGCCCAATAACGCCGGCGTCGACCAGTCCTACGACCAGTTTCCCCTCTTCGGCACCTCCGCGTATGTCGGCCTCCAGTACATAGGCGCACTCAAGGCCGCTTCCCATATCGCCGGCGCCCTCGGTTTCTCCGACAGGGCCGCCGACCTCGCCGCCCGCGCCGCCAAGGCCGCCGCCGCCCTCGACTCCCAGCTCTGGAACGGCGATTACTACAACCTGAGTTTCGACTCCGCCGCGAACAAGGGCAACGCCGGCTGCATGGCCGACCAGCTCTGCGGCGATTGGTTCGTCCGCCAGACCGACGGCCTCGGCCTCGTCGACCTCGAGAAGGCCAGGCGCGCCATGAAGGCCGTCTTCAAGTACTGCCGCCGCGACGGATATCTCGCCAATTGCGATTGGCCGCGGGGCGGCCGCGTCCGCATCCGCCGCGAGACGAGCGACCAGGCCAACTGCCCCTGGACCGGCGTCGAGTTTGCCGTCGCCGCCGAGATGATCCTCCTCGGCCTCGAAAAGGAAGGTCTGGCAATCGCCCGCGACGTCTGGGACCGCTACGAGCGCTTCGGCATGCGCTACAACCACATCGAGTGCGGCGGCCACTACTACCGCGCCGTGAGTTCCTGGGCCGTCTACCTCGCGCTTTACGGTTTTGCGTGGGACGCGCGCGCCGCCCGCCTGACTCTCCGCGTCCCGAAGGCGAGGTCCGCGTACGTATGGTGCACGCCCTCCGCCTGGGGCCGCGTGACCTTCAAAGCGGGTGCCAGGCGCCTCGTCGAGCTGACCGCCGTTCAAGGCGTGTTGGCGCTCAGACGCGTGACCCTCGCCGGCGTCGCCGCTTCCGACTGCAGCGTGAAGATTGGTGGCAAGAAGGTCGACGCGCTCCTCGAAACCGGCCCCGCCGGCACCGACGTGATCCTCAGGCGTCAGGTTACTCTCAAGCCGGGCGTGGGCCTCTTGATTTCCACCTGATTTGAAAACGCCCTGAGGCGCCGCCGCGCTCGTATGGGCGATTCACGAATCGCCCTGCCCGTCGCTGCTACGGCTGCGAACCGTCCCCTATTGCCTGTCCCTTTCCCCGCCCGACTCTTCTCTCCGACAAAAAAGGCCCTCGGGCCGTCCGCCCGAGGGCCTCGCTTTCGCCGTCTTCATCCTACTTGTGCCGGTACGTGTCCCACCCGAGGTACGTCGCAAACGCGTCCGCGACCGCGTCCGCCGTCTCCGACAGGTTCACCGCCGTGTGGTGCTCGAACCCCTCTTCGCAGATGAACTTGAGGAGCCCCTGGAGGTCCTCGACTTCGAGCACGCCGTACCCGCCGAAGGTCTCGATAGGATCGTCCGTGAACCGCCCCTCGCCCACGTACGCGCGCATGCTGCCGTTGACGTCGTCCGTCGACACCCGCGCAAACGTCGCCGGCATCGCTTTGACGCGCCCCATTATCGCCCCGTACGAGTTCGCCTCGCCTATTGTCTGTGCGATGATCGTCTGGAACGACATCGTCGGGCACTCGAGGACGTCCTTCGGGTAGTTCGAGCAGTGGAAGACAACGCACTTGTCCGGCTCGTCGCCGTAGTTGTTGTTCCAGTCCACAAGCGCGCTGGCGTTCCCGGACGCCGCGTGGAGCGCGTGCATCGCGAGCACCCCGCCCATGTCGACCTCGCACGCGCTCGAAAGCCCGGCGTTCGACATCATGCTCATCACCGCGCACGGGACGACGCCGAGAAGGTCCTCTATCGCCGTCCAGCACTGTATCGCCGTCCCCTGGAGGTTATTCGCCTTGATCCACCGGTCGACCGCCACGGCGAAACGCGCCATCCTGTCAAAACCCTGTGCGCTGACGCCCGGGCACGCCGCGTAGTTCTTGAGGGCCCTGAGTTTCGCGGCGTATTCCTTGTCGCTCTTTCGGACCTTCTCAGTCGCCGCGACCATCTCCGAAAGGTCCACCGTCTCGACAGTGATGCCGTTCGCCTCCAGTATCTTCTCGCTGTATCGCACCGTGTTGAAGGGGCCCGTCCGCGCACCGATCGCCCCGAACCGCGCGTTCCTGAAAGCCTTCACCACCCGGCACGTCGCCGCGAAGTTCGCCAGGTCCCTCTGAAACTCCGCCGACTTCACCGACTCGCAGTGGACCGTCGTCAGGCTGAAAGGTATGCCGTACTGCCGGAGGTTATTGCATATCGAAATCTTCCCGCAGAACGAGTCCCGCCTGTCGGCGACCGTCATCCTGTCGTTCGAATCCGGCTCCGCCTGAACAAGCACCGGCACGTTCACGCCCGACCAGCGGATGGCGTTCGCCGCCGCGCGCTCGTCGCCGAAGTTCGGCAGCGTAATGATTATCCCGTCGATCTGGTCGGCCTTCTGCCTGAAGAGTTTCGCGCATTTCTCCGCGTCCTCCCGCGACTCGACCGACCCGTATTTCGTCGTGTTGAAGTCGAGCACCACGCACCCGTATCCTGCGTCTTTGAGGACCTTCCGAATCTCCTCGTGCCCGGTCTTCACCAGGTGCGCCGGAAAGAACCCCCTGTTGCCCACTATCACCCCGAACGTCGTCTTGTCAGGCATCTCTACCTCCATTGGGAAAAACGGTATTCGCTGGCCTTTCACGCGCTGCCCGTGAGATTCGGCCAATTATTCGCGCGCCCCGCCCGAAGTCAATCCGCCCTCACGCTGACTCAAAGACAGACGCGCCTTGCCCCGCCAAGGAAGAATGCCGACCGCGCCTCATCGGAAAACGAATGTCCCCATCCGCGCGGCCTTGCCCGCCACAAACTCGTACCCTGGGCACCATATGTTCTGCCGGTTTCGCGCAATCGACGGGTTAGACGTCACGTTCGCCCGCCAGCGCGTACCCGCAGACGGCCTCCCGCCGAGTTCCTTCCACGGGATGACGTAATCGAGCCGCCACGAGTCGCGGCGCGCCCGAAACCGCGCGGTCCCGCCCGTCACCGGCCGGCTGAGTTCCACCTTTGTGTGCTGCCGCGAAAGCACCGTCAGCGCCTCCCTGAACAGCCACCGCCCCTCGTGATGAATCCTGAAAACTTCCGTCCGCCGCCCGTCGCCCTCGCGGTCGAGCCACAGTCTCGCGAAGTACGAGTCCGACCCCGTCCCCGCAAAACGCCGCCAGCGCTCGCGCCTCGCCGTGACGTCGACGCCTTCCTCGCATACCGAAAGCACAAGCCCCTCGCGCGACGACGCCGCGCGGAAGTATATCGGCTCCCGCCGCGGGAAATCCGCCGGCGTGAAGAACGCGTCGAAGTCGCCTATGCAATTCTCCCCCCGCCGGAAACACTGGTCGTGAAAAAGCTGGACGAAACCTTCTTCGTCCCCGAGGGCGCTTTCGGTCTTAACGGCGTAACTTGGCGGCGTCACGCCCGCAAGCTCCGTCTCCACGTAGCGAAGCCACCTCGCCACGTTCCGCCTCAGGTCCCGGTGCCGCGCCCCTGAAAGGATTTCGCATGACTCCCTCGCCCGTCTCGCGCTTGTCGCAAGCTGCCTTCTGATAATCCGCGTCTCCTCGGGCCTGACGGCCTTGTACGGCCGCACCGTCCGCCGAATCTCGTTATACTCCGCCAGGCTCCGCGCGTACGCCGCAAACGCCTCATACGGGAACCGCCTCCCCTCGATGTGCCTGATGAGCCGCCGCAGAAGTCTTGCGTCGCGCTCCGTCGTCGCCTCCTCCAAAAGCGGAATGACCCTCGCCGACGTTGCGTCGCCCTTGCGCACGTGCGGCCGCACCGCCTCGAGTGCCGCGAGCGCCCTCTTGAGGCTCCCGATCGTCCGCCCCTTTGAGCGAGAGAAGTACGCCGCGTAAAGCCCCGCGGAGGCGAGTATCTCCTGCCTGACGCGCATACCCCAGTGGAAAAGATGCGTCACGCCGCCGACGAGCGTTTCCATCGCCCCCAAAGGCTTCGACCCCGCGGCTTCGCGCGCGAGCCTCAAAGCCGTCTCGCCATGCCGCCTGAGAAACCTCGCAATCACCGCCGGGTTCCGCGCCGCTTTCGGCTTCCCCGGGTCCACAAAGTCGATTACCGCCTGCACGTCGTCGGGAATGTAGCGGGTGCGGATGGCGGTATTGAGCCACGACGTGTAGAGGTTCATCGCGAGCTTCGGCTCGTCGTTCACAAACGTCATCGGCGGGTAGAAGAAGGGGTCGGCGTAAAACGTGTTTCTCCCGGGATCGAGGTACCCCTCGAGGCTCGAAGTTGCGAAGTACTGCTGGTGCATGAGAAGCGGTATCTGGCTCGCCTCTTTCATCACGTGGTCTACCTTCGCCGCGCGCGCCGTCGAAATCCGAAGCCTCCTTGCCGTCCGCTTCGCAAGGACCGCCGCCGTCGGCGTAACGCCGCGCACGTAGTCGACTGCCGCGTCGAGGTGCCCGCGGTTCAACGTCGCCATGTGTATCTCGCGCTGCCCCGCGACTTTGCGCGCATCGATGTCCGGGCACAACAGTTCGAAGACCGTGTGAAACGAGATCGAGTCCGCGCCCTTCCTCTGGGCGTCCGCAAGCGTCGCCCTCACGAATTCCGGATCGCTCCAGAGCCTCCTGCTTATCGTCGTCGCAGTGTTGTGGCATGGGCCCGCGAGAAACATGAACTCGATATCCGGCAGCGCCCTCTTCCACTCGATGACTCGCCTGTCCGCCTTCGGCACGTAGTAAACGTCCGCGTGGTCCATTATCTTGTGCCCGAGCCGCACCTTCCCGGGATACGCGCGTACGAGCCTCACCATCTCCGGCAGCGAGTTGAAGTCCCACAGGCGAAACACGAGTTCCGGCATGACCTTCCGCCGCGCCGCCTCCGGGTAGAGCGTCCTCAGCACGAACTCCGCCGAGTTGGCCGAACTCTCGAAGTTGCAGTAGAACCCGCTGAGTTCCGGCAAGACTTCAAACGTCCGCCTGTAGACGTACCGGCTGTATTCGTCGACGACAGGATGGTCAAGCGCCGCAAGCCTGCTGTCCCCCTCGGCTTCGCTTAACCCCAGCCCGAGCCTCCCCGACAGCCCGGGAGGAAAGTGCGTGACGTAGTGTTGCATGAAGGTCTTGAGCCCGAACGCCCGCGCGATTCCGAACGCCCGCCTCAGGCCCAGAAGCGTCTGCGCGCGCCGCCGCCGCGTCCCCTCTCCCGCCTCCGCAAACCGCCCGTAATCGAGGTAGTATTGAAACGGGTGGTAGGCCGTGTAAAAGACGAGCCCGTTGAAGTGGAGCCTCGCGAGCGCCTTCGCGTATCCTATCCAGAATGCCTCGTCGAGTTGGGCCACGTGCGTGTGCGGATGGTTCCCGCCGATAATGTTCGCCTCGTGCTTGTAAAACCGCGACGCGAACCTCGGCACGACCTCGCCTTCCGCGTCCTCTCCCCTGGCCGTCCGTTCGCCGAGGTTGAGAAGCCCCGAGACAAACCCCGCCGGCGTCGCCGCCGCGATGTCAAACCCGCCCCGCGCCTTCGCTACCGCCCACCCGTTGCCCGGACCGAAGCGCCTGTCCGCCACGAGCCGCACCGCCCCGCCCTTGAAGAGAATCCGTCCGCCCTCGATGCGACCTCCCGGCAGGTCGGCCGCCGAGAGTTCCAGGCCCCTCGTGACCCCGCGCAGTTTCAAATCGTTAGCCTTGAGTTCCCTCATCCGCTACATCTCCGTCCGGGTAAAACGACGACTGTCTTGCCCCGCAGAAAACCTCACGACACCGCGCCAGGAAAAACGGGGACTGGCTTGAATTTCCGTGACTTGTAGGAAATTCGTGCCTGTCCCCGGTTTTCATCTGCGCGCCGCGGAGCTTGCCCGCCTGCGGCGGGTGCCTGTCACCGATTTCCGGGCCGCGAAGTCTGCCCGCAGGCGGATGCCCATCCCCGCTTTTCCGCACCCGCTTTTCCGAGCCGCGGAGCGTGCCCGCCTATGGCGGGTTCACCCGCCTCAGGCGCGCCCCTCCGCCCCTTCACCGCTGCGGCTCAAATCCCTTTTCGAATCCCTCGTTGTAGAATACGCAGAGCCCGTCTTTTCCCGGCGCCACAATGTCGAGCCGCCCCGTCCCACGCAGGTCCGCGACCGCGAAGTGTATCCCGCACCCCTTGCCCTCCCGCGTCGGCCCGTAGTCTATCACCTGCTTCGAGAACGACTCCCCGTTCCACTTGAAGTAGTACGTCCCGACGCCGTCGAACGTGCCCGGGTCGTTGTCGTTATGCGCGCGATAGCGCTTGCCCGTGACGAGTTCCGCCTCCCCGTCGCCGTCGATGTCCACCCACTGCATGTCGTGGTACTGCGAGTTGAACGGGTCTATAGCGTGCCTGACCCACGTGCGCTTGCCCTGTTTCGAAACCTTCTGCTCCCACCAGTAAAGCCCATAGTCATGCGCGCCGCCCACGATGAGGTCGTTGACCCCGTCGCCGTTTACGTCCACGACGAGTATCGGTACGCTCGCGCTGCCGAGGTCGAAGTCCTGGTGAAACTTCCATTTCCCATCGAACGCGTCCTCCGGCGCCTCGAGCCAGCCGTTCGCGAGCACAAAGTCGCCCCTTCCTTTTCCCGAAACGTCCCCGAAACCAAGCCCGTGCCCCTGCTTGCCGTCCATTATCCTGTATTGCTTGAACTCGCCCTTTCCTCGCCCGTTCTTGTCGGTCACGAGTTTGTACACGACGAGCGGATTCATGGGCGTATTCGGCACTATCTCGAGTTGCCCGTCGCGGTCGACGTCCCACGCGCGCGTCGTCTCGACGTTTCCGCACTCGGCAATAATGTGTTCGGGCCACTCTTTGGAAGGGTCGCGAGGGTTCTCGCGCCAGCGTATGGTGTTTCCCCACCAGCCGCCCGTCACGTAGTCGAGATACCCGTCCCCATTTACATCCATCGGGATCGTTGAAAAATCGTCGAAGTACTCCCCTGCGGCCTTCACCTCGCCGATCTTGTGCCTCGTTCTGAAATCCGGCCCCTCGTACCAGAACGCCCCCGACACGATGTCGAGTACGCCGTTGTTGTCGACGTCGAACACCCCCGCCGACTCGTACCGCTCGTCCGCGACGAGAACCTTCCGGAACTTCACCGGCATGAACAACCCTCCTGCCTCACCTGGACTTCTCGAGAAGCCGTATGTAATCCCGCGCGACTTTCAAATCCTCCAGGGCTTCTTTGGCTCCGCAGGGCGGTTCCATCTTGCCCTTGATCGCGGCGATGAAGTTCACTGACTGCTGCCTCATCGCGTGGACCCACGGCAGTTGCGGCACCGTCGTCTCTGGCGTCATGCCTTTCCCGGGGTCCTTGAATATCTCCACCCTTCCCGGCCGGTTCGACGCAAGCGGCGCCGGCAAATCAATCCTCACGTACCCCCTCTCGAAGCAGACGAGTGCGGATTCCTGCCAGTCGATCGTCGTGTTGTACGGCGCCATCTCAATCGTGCCGGCGACGCCGCTCTTCGATTCCGCCGCGAAAAGCACGCCCGACCTGTCCGCGTACGTGACTTTGTACGGCTCTCCCAAAAGATGCCGCAGGAGATTCACCTGGTGTATGTAGTAGTTGACGAAGCGGATGTAGTCCTTGTAGGTCTTCTCGTCCATGTCGCGCGGCGCCGGGTCAGCCTCCAGCTCCAGCTGCGGCGCCTCGCTTCTTATGAAGTCGTTGAACCCCCCGGCGATCCAGTCCCCCGGCGGCATCGTTATCCGCACGTATCGCAGCGCCCCGAGTTCGCCGTTCGCCTTGAGCCGGTCGATTTCTTTTTTCGCGTGCATCGTCGCCGGGTCGCTTCGCTTGTGGTAGCCGATCATCATCCAGGTGCCTGACTTCTTGAGCGCCCGGACTATCCTTTCGCCCATCTCCACCGAGCCCGCAAGCGGCTTCTCCGTGAAAACCGGCACCCCGGCCTCCAGGAGTTCCGGCACGAGGGTGCCGTGCCGCGTGAACGGCTGTGACGCGACTATCCCGTCCAGCTTCTCCCTCGAAAGGAGTTCCTTGTGGCTCCTGTAGACACGCGGCACCCCGTACCGCGCCGCGACCTTCTTGCCCATGTCCTCGCGCAGTTCCGCAAGCGCCGCCACCTCGCAGTCCGGCAGCGCCGCGTAGTTCTTGAGGTGCGCGCACTGCCCCATCATCCCCACGCCGACGAAACCTATCCGCACCGCCATACCGTATGGCCTCCTTCCGTTTTCTCCGCTGAAAACCGCACCATCCGGCCAGGGAAAAAATGTGGATTGGGCCCCCGCACGCGCCTTGCGCCAGGCCGTCTCCCGTCTCGTCTACGCCTTGGCCAGTTTCACAAACCGGTTCGCAATCGCAAGCGCGGGGTCCACCGGCACCTCCACGCCCTTGGTGCCCTTCGGAATGCTTATCGTCGGCACCGGTTTGATGCTCCTCCCCTCGAACTGCGGCAGCCACTTCCTCTCGGCCTCGAGCATCTCGGCCGCCATGTCCCTTATTTCTTCAAGCGTCAGCATCGCCGCCGTCAGGGGGTCGAGCGCCACGGCCTGTACCAGGAGTTCCGGGTCTCCCGTAAGCGCCGCCTCGACCGCGAGCCCCTGGACGATGACGTTGGTCATGTTCAGCGCCGCCAGCTGCGGCGGCAAATCCCCCACGCTCGTCGGGTGCAGCCCCATCCTGTCGACGTAAATCGGCACCTCTACGCAGCACCCGTTCGGGAGGTTCGTGATGTACCCGTCGTTTCGGACGTTCCCGTTCAGGCGGAAGATGTTGCCCGTCTCCATCGCCTCGATGATGTGCGAGCAGTATTCGGCGCTGCGAGGCCCGAGCTTCGTCGACTCGATTGAAAGCGGGTCCATCCGCTCGAACTTCTCCGCGATGGCCTTGCTGTAGCTGTAGTACGCCCCCGTCTCCCCGCCGAACGCCTCCCCGTCGCAGTATAGGTCGAGCGCCTTCTTATTCTTCCTGAAGTACGGCAGGTACTCCGAAAGGTGCCCCGTGCTCTCGGTCATGAAGTACCCGAAGTGCCTCATCACCTCGCCGCGTACCTTCTCGTTGACGTAGTACTCGGGCTTCTCGAAATTTGCTTTGAGTTTCGGGTAGAGGTCCCTGCCGTCCTTCTCCAATTTCAGAAACCACGCCATGTGGTTGATGCCCGCCGCGACGAAATCGATTTCCTCTTTCTTCTCGCCGACGTACCTCGAAATGAGGTCCATCGTCGTCTGGACGCCGTGGCAGAGCCCCACAAACTCCAGGCCCGGCACGGTCCCGAGCGCCCAACAGCACATCGCCATCGGGTTGGCGTAGTTGAGCATGAGGGCATCGGGGCAGACCTCCCTCATGTCCTCCGCTATGTCCAGAAGTGCCGGGATGTGCCTCGCCGCCCGAAAGATCCCGCCCGGCCCCATCGTGTCGCCGATGCACTGGTCGACCCCGTGCTTCATCGGGATCTCGTAGTCGTATCCGAACGCCTCCACCCCGCCGACCTGTATCATTATCACTACGTAGTCGGCGTCCTTGAGCGCCTCGCCGATGTGCGTGGTGGACGTGACCGTCGCGTCCGCGCGGTTGTCCTTTATCATTCGCTTGACGAAGTCGTGCATCTTGTCGAGCCGCCTGTGCGTCGGCGCCATGAGCGCAATCTCGCTTCCCGCCAGGGCCGGCGTAGCGAGGATGTCCGCCGTCAGCGTCTTACAGAAAACGAGACTCCCCGCCCCTATCATCGCTATCTTCGCCATCTACGCTCCTCCTAAGCGCCCCCTGTCAGTCCCGGTGCTTCCGGAACGACACTCCCGGCTTATCCCCGTATTCGATAACCACTTCCCGGCCTCCGGCAAGTATCGACTTGCGCCCCGCCTCCATCACGAGTTCGTTGTAAGACGAATTTGCGGGCGTCGCGATGATGCCCTCGCCGTCGATCTCCTTTATGAGTTTTCGCCTCGCCGCGAGCGCCTTCGCGCCCGAAAGCATGGCCGTTTCCTTCTCTATCCGGCACGCCGCCGAGATTATCGCCGCGATCGACCGGTACCCGTAGCCGACCGCCGTGAGCCCCTTGCCGCCGGCATTCACGAGCTTGAAATAATCGGGGTTCGGCTCAGCGTAAATCGTGTCGCCGGGGTCGCCGCCCTTTTTCACGTAAGAGTGCTTCACGCCGCGGTACTGGTCGCTGTGGATTATGAGCGTACCGAGGTCCTCCCCCCGCCCGTAAAGGACCATCCCCTGGTCGTTTCCGCCGGGCGCGTCGTCGGGATACCCCAGGCCGTTCTGAACGTTGAGGCACGCCCCGTTTTCCCATATCACGCGCCCGTCCGTCCAGAAAAATCCCTTTTTTCCGTTCGGGTACTTTTCCTCTATGCCGTAGACGCTCACTGCCGTCGGCAGCAGGCCCGTTATGAAGTGCACGAGGTCGATGTAATGGCACCCGATGTACGCGAACGCGTCCGAGTTCTCTACGGTCATCCAGTTCTGGAAATTCGAATGCCTGTAGTACCAGCACTCTAATAACCTCGCGTTCCCCAGCTTGAACTCCCCGAACCTCCCGTCGCGGTACGCCATCCGCGCCATGAGGCTCCTGTCGTCGAACCTCTTGTGGTACTCGACGCCGACGAAAAGCCCCCGTTCGTACGCGATTCTCTCTATCTCGACCGCCTGCTCGTACTTAAGCACCAGCGGCTTCACCGTCGCCACGTGCTGGTCGTGTTCGAGCGCGAACTTCACGACCGGGTAGTGCAGTTGGTCCGGCACCGCGACGAAGACGATGCTCCGCGGCGGCATCCTTTCAATGACTTCCTTGTAGAGTTCCGGGAATTGCGCCTTAGGGTCCGCCTCCCTGAAGTCGGGGTGCGCAGCGAACTTCTGTCCCGGAAAAGCCCGCCTGAGCGTCTCGTCCTCGTCGAGGACTCTGAGCGGCGCCGCGTTCAGCGCCGTCACGTTTATGTCGCCGACCGTCCCGAGCCTTTGAAGCTGGTAGATCGACGGCAGTATCTGCACCTGCGTTATCATCCCCCCGCCGACGATCGTCACGACGGGTTTCTCCGGCGCCTTGCCCATCCGCCCTCTCCCTTCCTTAAGCCCGTGGAAATCCGGCCCCGAGATGCGTAAGAAAATGGGAACGCTCATCGACAATACCGGGAAATGATAGCACCCGGACGGTGTATTATCCAGCGGCTTCCGGGTGCGCATTGCCCTCAGGAAACGTCGGATTCCCTGAGGACCTTGAGTAGTTCAGCCGGCGTCGCCGCGGCGAGCACCGACTTCCGCGCGCTCTCGTGGTGGAGCATCCGCGACACCTCCGACAGGAGTTTGAGATATGCGTCCCGGTCGTCGTCCGGGCCCACGACCATGATGAAGATGAAGCACGGCTGGTCGTCTATCGCGCCGAAGTCGATCGCGTTCTCCAGAGTCATCATCGCGACGTTGAGGCCCCTGATCCCCTTGAGGTGAACGTGCGGTATCGCCACCCCTTCCCCTATCCCCGTGGAGCCGAGTTTCTCGCGCGCCTGCATCTCGGCCAGAAGCGTCTCTGCGTCCATGAAGTGCGAAGGGGCGAGCAGCAGCCCCGTCAGTTTCGAAAGCACCGCGTCCCGGTCCTTGAGCCCGGACCGCACCTCGATGGTCTTCTCGGAAAGGCATTCGTGCAGTTTCACGTCATCGCCCTTTCGCCTGTCGCGTCAAATGACGAGCACCGGACACTCCAGCCTGTCTATCAGCGTCATGATGAATCTCTCCGAGCGGGACTGCGTGTACCCGCCCGCGCGGCTGTGCGGCACGACCACCAGGTCCGCCTTGAAGCGCTTCGCCGCTATGCTTATCCTTGCCTCGGGGAAGCCCTCGTCCTGGTGCAGCACGATCTTCGCGCCGAGCGCCTTGCATGCGTCCTCGACGTCGTAGAGGTACCTCCAGCCGTCCTGCTCGAGTTTCACGATCGTCTCCGACTCCCCCGCGCCCGTTATGCTCTTGAGGTGCTTGGCTATCGAGGTGTCCACGATGTTGAGGGCGACTATCTGCGCGTCGGCGGCGACCGCCGTCTCGGCCACGAAGCGCACGCCGGCGAGCGTCTCTCCCGAAGGCGTCACCACCAGCAATATTCGCTTTAGCATCCGATGGCACCTCAAGCCGAGGCGGCCGGGCTGCTTTCCCCGCCGCGCGCTAATTTGTTCTTCACGCGTTTCTGCCTGAAAAACTCCTCCCGCTCGTTCTCCTCCAATACCGCTATGATGAAGTCCCGCGTCATCTCGTACTGCGGGATGAATATCGTCTCCAGCGCGTTCACCCGCCTCTGCGTCTTCTTTATCTCCGTCGCGAGCCTCCACACCGACCCGATGCGCGTCACGTACTCGCTCAACAGTGTGAGCGCCTCCTGCAGATCCCTGTTCGCCTCTTCCAGCTCCGGCACGCTCTCCGCCAGCCCCGGCATCGGCTGCTTGGCGGGCTTGTCTATCGCCAGTTCCAGTATGTGTACGCCCATCACGCTGCGGTGGTGTATGTTGAATTCGTTCGGCGCTATCGGGAAACTCATCGCGAGCTCCGTCCGCGCCGCCCCCATCCTCGCCCGCGCCGTCCTGAACTCCCCGAGCCCCTTCACGAACTTCTCGTTGAACCTGTCCTGCGCTTCCCGCAGTTGGTGCATGTACCGCATCAGTTCGTTTATCAGCACCTCGCGCTTGCGTTCGAGAAGCTCGTGCGCCTTGACGGCCAGCACCAGCTCCTCCTTTATCGCGATGAGCGTTCCCTTGGTCGGAGCTACGGCGATGCGGCTCAAGCTTCACCCCCGCCCGCGGCCCCGCCGGGGGCGGCCTTGCCGCCCTCTCCCGCTTCTTCGGCGGCGATCTCTTCCCCGCCGTGGTAGTACTTCTGGAGTTCCGCGCGCGTCACGCGCGTCAGCACCCTCTCGGGCAAGAGCCTCAACAGTTCCCATCCGAGGTCGAGCGTCTGCGCGAACGTCCTGTTCTCTTCCTCTCCCTGCGCCGTGAACTGCGCCTCGAACGCGTTGCCGAAATCAAGGTACGCTCGGTCGACCTCCGACAGTTCCTCTTCGCCGATGACCGCCGCAAGCGACCTCACCCGCCCCGCCTCCGCGTACGCCGCGTAAAGCTGGCTCGACACGTGCGCGTGGTCCTCGCGCGTCCGCCCCTCGCCGATGCCGTCCTTCATGAGCCGCGACAGGCTCGGAAGGACGTTCACCGGCGGGTATATCCCTTTCTGGTAAAGCTCCCGGTCCAGCACCACCTGTCCCTCGGTGATGTACCCGGTGAGGTCCGGGATCGGGTGCGTGATGTCCATGTTCGGCATCGTGAGTATCGGAAGCTGCGTTATCGAGCCCTTGCGCCCCCGCACGCGCCCGGTCCGTTCGTAGAGCTCCGCAAGGTCGCTGTACATGTAGCCGGGGTACCCCTTTCGCGACGGCACTTCCTCGCGCGCCGCCGCTATCTCTCGAAGCGACTCGCAGTAGTTCGTCATGTCGACGAGGATCACCAGCACGTGCATGTCGAGGCCGAAGGCCAGGTACTCCGCAAGCGTCAGCGCGCACCGCGGCGTGAGCACCCTCTCCTCGGCCGGGTCGCTCGCGAGGTTCAGAAACATCGTCACGTTCGCCGATGCCCGCGACTTACGGAAACTCTCCTGGAAGAAGAGTTTC
>Ga0315277_10001624_pt1 | contig 32343 bp, 30 predicted proteins | sample YL17G05_15_MG_FD_203695 | JGI IMG/M metagenome (GOLD analysis project Ga0315277, IMG submission 203695) | Sediment microbial communities from Yellowstone Lake, YNP, Wyoming, USA - YL17G05_15 | ecosystem: Environmental > Aquatic > Freshwater > Lake > Sediment | place: USA: Wyoming | collected...
TCACATTAAGTGCGGATGGGCTCGGCTGCTGCATAGATAACATCGCGGTGGATGTCAGATGACCACTGTAAGCGCCGGTACAGCGATCTTAAACGTGGCAGACTGGGAAGAAACTGCTGACAGTGCCTTCCATGAAGCGGACACTTGGGAGCAGCAGCAGTACAAGCATAAAGTCCGCGTGTACGGCAAAGTGCACAAGTGGGTTCTCTCGTGCTTCGAGAAAGACGTGTCATGGGCTAACAGCGCTGTAAACTATTTTTATGGGCTTCAGAGCGTTGGAACAGCCATAGCCTTGGGCAGTGACGACCCTCGCAGGCCTATTAGTCCACCCGTCAGCGTTAAAGTTGCTCAAGTCATGCTGAAGCTCGCGCTTGAAGGCACACAGAACATTCGCCGCTTCACAGTTGACTTCAGAGAAAGCTTATAGAAGCTCTGAGTTGGTCCGAATTTGGTATGGTTTAGAATGAATTGACTTGTACTGGAAGTGATGAATCTTTGAAGAAACTACTTGAAAACTTGGTTCAACATCTTCAGATTGGGGATCTTGTTCGTGTCCAGTGGTGCGACGCCAGCATAGGGAAAAGCCTAAGCACTGGCATCAATATTGACGTGCCCGTAGAAAGCTGGGGCGTGTACCTGGGGGTCCTGGGCGAGAAAGCGAAACACATAATTCTTGCACAAAATAACTTTCGGTACTCTGATGGACTTTTCGACCTTGACTATACGGCCATACCTCTTCAGTGGAGCGTTAGCGTAACAGTGCTCCTCAAGGGTCATGTCCACGCGGGTGAAGCGAAGCAGATGCTTAACAGTTTCCTCTTGGGTGGACGACGAATCTTGGCCAAGAGCAAACGGCAGCAGAGAGTGCGGAATCATCATGACCGACTGGATTAGAAGAGCTCTTACTCGTAAGCGCCTCGAAAAAGGCCCCAGGGCACGCGTCATCGTTATTGAGGAGCCCAACGAGAAGCTTGTCTACACTGTCAAATTTGCGCTTGGCATTACTGCATGTCTGTCTGCAGTTGAGGTTGCATATATCGCCTTTCTCGGCCGCTGGAACAGCGAGATCTTCGCAGCTATAATGGAGCTCATCGGGACAGTCACAGGTATATTCATCGGGCAAAAGTCCTAACTTGCGTCATTTCATTTTTTGGGTCGGTGGATAACGTGCGAAGACATGAGTTTTTCCGCATCAGGCACCTCCGCAGCACTTTTGATAGGTGTTCAGGCAAGTTCGTCATCAATATTGCTTATGAAACGTCGGTACCATCACATAGTAGTCGCGTTGTGTCTGTGGCCCAAGGCTTTGGCCTTGGTTTAGACAAGTGGGAGAAATTCGTGGTTTATGCTGACGTGCAGTTGAAAATAGGCGATCATGACATTGTGTATATTACTGGAGATTCAGGCAGTGGGAAAAGCGTGCTGCTGAAGGCACTGCAAAAGGATCTTCTTGACAGCGGTTTCACCGTGATCAACGTTTCCGACGTAAAGCCTGAGCTTGACAGGCCGCTTATTGAAACAGTTGGAAAGGAAGTATCCGAGGCACTTGGGCTTCTTGCAAGCGTCGGTCTTGGAGACGCGTTCCTAGTCCTGAGAACATTCGATCAACTTAGTGACGGCCAGAAGTACCGGTATAAGATTGCGAAGATGATGGAAAGCAAAGCCCAGTTTTGGGTCTTGGACGAATTTGCAGCCATGCTTGATCGCGACACGGCCAAGGTCGTGGCTTTTAACCTTCAGCGACTGGCTAGGCAGCACGGGAGAGCAGTGCTGGCTGCGACAACGCATACGGACCTCTTTGAAGACTTGAATCCCAGCGTTCACGTTAACAAAAGGTTCGGAAAAGAGATCACTCTAAAATACTTTCCAAACGAGCCCTCGCCTAAATGTAGCTTGGTCAGGGAAATGCGCATCGAAGCCGGCACAACCATGGATTGGAGAAGACTGGCAAGTTTCCATTACCGCAGTCACCAGATTGCTGCGCCACGAAAGGTTTTCTGTTTGAAGCGCGGTGAAGAGCTGTGCGGCGTGATAGTGTACTGTTATCCGGGGCCTGCATGTTTCGGCCGTAGGCTGGTTCTTCCCAAGATGAGCATGAAGGAATTGAATGAGAAGCTGAGTGTTATCAGCCGGGTTGTCGTGCACCCAAAGTACAGGACGGTGGGCTTAGGCGTTAAGCTTGTCAGGGACACTCTCACTTTAGCAGGCACGGAATATGTTGAAATGTCAGCTGTGATGGCGAAGTACAACCCGTTCGCAGAGAAGGCAGGAATGAAGAAGATTGCTGAACAACCGCCGTCAAAGGAAGCTTTGAGGATTGCAGAGATGCTTGAGCGAATTGGGTTTGACATTCAGTTACTAGGAAGCACAGGCTATGTATTCACGAAGCTCCGGACTCTGAAGAAAAGAGACTTGGTCCAGATAAGACAAGCTTTCATCAGAAACCCTAACATGCGATTCTTGAAATCGTTTTCTTATCACCTACCATTCGGCATTAAAGGTGTGTACGCTCAGAAAATAGAAAACGCAAGCCTAGACAAGCTCGCCGGTTTGATCAAGATCTGCGGCTTTCTGCTGCAGACTAAAGTCTACCTTTTCTGGGGTTCTGTTACCTCTTCGGTTGATTAGACCGTTTCGCGTCCTTGTTACTTTTCGGTTGATGGGTTAGGCAGTTATTTGCGGTGAACTTCCAACTCACGCACGACTTTATATATTAAAGTATATGGTGTCTGGGTTCTGTAAACTCTTTGTTTGGTTGTTCTCCTTGTAAACTTTCGTTTGGTCACCAGAAACGAGCCCATACGAACGCTTGTGAAGGATTGGTGAATCACATCTAAGTCATTTTGAAATGCTTGAAAGCATCTTTGATGTTTTCTGTTTTCTCTGACGGACAAGGGTGATTTCTTTCTCCCAACCTGTTCCATGCTTTCCTGACTGGAAGACCGCAAATCTCTTTGACATGAGCAATCCAGCATGTTTTCGGTGTGAAACCATACTTTTGTTTGATATAATCCTGAATTTCTTCATATGTTGCCATGATGAACACTATCCCTACATATCAAAAAAGGATGACTAAGATTAACTCTTCTATGAAGGGAAAGAGGGTTCTGCAAAGTCTGCGGTGAAAACGAGCCCTTGCAAGCCCTGTAAAAAATCGGTGATGGATGTAAAACGAGTCCATAGCTGATTTTCTCCATGCGCCCTTCAAACAAGACCATGCGACCTACCAACTGACCGAAAAGTAACAACCTCACGAAACAGCCTCATCAACCGAAGAGGTAACAGAACTTAAAATCTCAACATCTAAATATGGAAACGACAGAATCAAGAGCCATGTCTCCTATTGGATATGCAGGAGCATTTTGGGAATCTTTCCTATCTCCAATATACCAGCTTATTTTAACTATTATTGGAGTGGTTATTGCTGGAGTGGCAGTTTATTATCTTCTGAGAGCGATAGGAAAGCCAAGGTTCTCCATCAAAACTTTGGTTAAAGGAGATAACTTGGGTTTTAGCGTGAGTGTTGAAAGAAATATGATTAAGGACGCGAGAGTTCGATGTAATAACATAAACTATTTTTGGGAAGATGGAACAAGGCTCGAAAGAAAGGATTTGTATGTTGGCGATGTTCCAAGCTCATTCTTTCCTTATCGAGTAAATGTCGAATATGTAAATAACATCTCTGAAAATTCAAGGACACATGAAGAAGAAGCGAGATTCCGTTGTGGAGTTTTGATTACTATCAAAGAAATAACAACGCAAAAAACCGTGCACGTTGAGGGGCACCCCATTCCAAAAAATTTCACGACACCCGTATTATTTGGCCGTTCCCCCAAGGAACCCATATTCAACGCGTCTATCAGAGTAATCGGAGAAGGCGTAGAAGAAAAAAGAGACTACTCCTTGAATGTCGGATTGAATAGCCTTATCGTTCCTGCCATCAAAGAAGGCAAGCCATTGATGGCTTATGTTTCATTCAGTTTTGCGTTGAAAAAGAAGTCTTTCTTTCGATGAAAAAGACAACTTTGGAAAGTCCCTCTCGGATTCGAGCCCACGTAAGAAATTGTCGTATGCTATGAGTTGTATGCTCCGAAGTGTCTTGATGCTATGAGTAGGTCTCTTCCGTCGACTTTGTTGTCGTTGTTTATGTCGGCGTTCGGGTTCCACCCTAGAGTTGCTGGTGAGCCTGGATAGTAGTAATCGGGACCGTACGACCCGAAAGCCCTGGCCACTATGATTATGTCTCTTCCGTCGCACTTGTCATCACCATTCAAATCTCCAACCCTAGCCACCAAAACCCACCCGCCTGTGAAGTTGTTGTCCGCCGTGTCTGTTTCGCTTGGAACAGGCTCTGCATAAGCGCTTATCGTATAATTGCCCGTGACAAAACCTGTTGTGTCCCACGTGAAGATTAGAATTGTTGAATCATGACTGTTCAGAGGGACATTTACAAACGTGTGAATAGCTGTAACGTTGCCATTGTCTGTCATGTTCGCATAGATTGTAACGTTGAATGTTTCAGTAAGGTCACCAGTATTGGCGAGGGAAGCTTCTATTGCACAACCATAACCTTGACATACCACACTTTTGCCTGCAACGACACTAGTTACTGCAATGTCGTGCACGAGAGTTACGTAGTTGCCATTCACGGTTCCAAGGCTGGTGACGGTAATGGAACTTAACTGTAGCGCAGACAGACCTGTCGTGGATGTCCAATTGTACTGTTGTGCGCCTGAAGCGCCCACGAGTGGCGACTGGAAGGCAAATGTGTGGGTTGAGCCTTCGTCCCACCAGAATGAAGCTGGAAGGGCACCGAAGCTGTAGTCTGAGCTGTCTACGACGACTAGTGTATCATTGCAGTCTGGGCCGACGCCTGACTGATCAAAAGTGATGCTGTACTGGGTCTTGTAGGTGCCGTGGACGGTGATAGCCGATGAAACAGTCAAAGGCGAAGTCACGTTGGAACTTACTAGAACGTACTGCTCACCATTTGGAGTGACGACAAGCGGAGAGTAGAAGCTGAAAGCAACGTTCGCTCCACTGTCAAACCAGCCTGAGTAACCGCTACTGTCATAGTCTGTTCCGCTAACGTTCATAACGCTGCCAGGAAAGTCTGAGCCAACACCAGACTCGGCGAAGGTCACAAAGTACTGAGTCACGTAGTTCGCCGTAACCGTCTTGGCTTCATCCATCAGGACCGTCGTTGCGGGTAAGCTTGAGTTGGCTATCTCGGTCATGTTGTTCGTTGTCCAACCGCTGAACGTGTAATGCGAAGAACCAGACACTATATCAACGTACTGAGCCGCCGATATCGAAGCGTAAGAACCAGCATCGTACCAGCCCTGTCCAGACGGAGAGTCAACGCCAGAAGGACTCGTGGCCAAAGTCAGATAATACTGGGCATAGTAGTTTCCGGTCAAGATGCCTGAGCCAGTAACATTCAGAGATCCGTTCTGAACGCTTGAAAGCCCAGATGTGGAGTTCCAGACATACTGTTCGCCGGTGCCGGCAATGAGCGGCGAAGCGTAAGAGAAACTGTGGCTCGAGCCTTCTGCCCATAAGAAGGATATTGGAAGTTCACTCGCAGTGTAGTTGGTCCCATCTATGGTTACTACCGTGCCGTTGAAGTCTGAGCCAACGCCAACCTGATCAAACGTTGTGACAGGAGATACTGTCAAAGTGGTGCTGCTGCTGCTCGGTGCATTGTTCAAATCCCCACTGTAGTTTGCCGTGATAGTTACAGTGCCCAGGCTGGTGTCGACGTACGTGGTTGAACAGTTTCCAGAGGAAAGCATGCTATCAGAATTGCTGAAGTGGCCCGTGTTGCTGTCAGTGTTCCAAGTGACAATACCTGTTGGGTTAGACCCGGACACGGTGGCGGTGCAGGTGACGAGCGAACCAACGGGGGCGGGGTTCACCGAAAAGATGATAGACAGTGAAGACTGTGCAAGCATGCCAGTCCAAGGTTGCATGAGCGGATAATGGTCGATGTTGCTCTTGCCTATTAGATAAGGCGTGTCTCCTATGGCATCGCTGCCCGTCACATTCTGATAAGGCCCATTGAACAAATCGGCCCCCTTATAATCGTTCCAGTAGTTTCCGCCTGAAGGGTAGCCGTTGTCCCATACGTTGCCGGACGAGTCGGAGGTTACGAATCCTTGGTGGGTGTTGTTGAGGAAGTTGTTGTGAAAAATGCTGTTGGAATATGAAGCCTCTATGTACACGCCGTACAGCGTGTTGTTGGCGAAGTTGTTGTTGACTATGTTGTTGTTGTATGATGATCCTCGAATGCTGATTGCGCCGAAGTTGGATGATATTGTGTTGGCCAGGCTGTTCCCGCTTATGTTGTTGTCGTTTGAACCGTCGAGCAAGATTCCTGCGTAGCCATTTTTTGTTATGTTGTTTCCTTCTATCGTGCTGGAGGATGCTTGCTGGTAGTAGATTCCGTTGGCGTTGGAAAACAGGTTCGTGTTAACGATGTGGCAGTCGGGGCAATAGTATTGGTCCACTCCATTTTGAAACGATTCTATTGAAATGTTCTCTATCGTGACGTTGCTGACACGGGCTAGGTAGATTCCGTTGGAATTGGCCAGTCTCGTTCCGTTCAGCGTAAAGCCCATCCCATTCAATATGATGTCATTTCTCTCAATGATAATTCCTTTAGTAGAATTGGCGACAATGTTGTCCGTCAGGGTGTATGTGTTGCCGTTCCTGCTGATTGGCGCATCTGCGGGTTCCACATCCCCGCTCTCTTTGATGTATATTGGATCGGCTACCAGAAAAGTAGTCTGATTCGCGTGCCCTTCGGCATTAGCGGAAACTACGTAGGTCCCAGGTTCTGCGTTGATGCCGAGCGTGAAACTTGAGTTATAGTTTCCATCGGAATCAGTCGTAGCCGTACCAAAATAGTAAGGGGTGCCACTGCTCAACGATTTCACGCCGATGCCGACCTGAACGTTCTGCTGCGGCCAATCATTGTATGTTAATCTGCCCCAAATGCACACTGTGTCTCCAGTAACATAACAGGGTCTGTCTGTCTGCACTGTTATTGACCATCCGGACGTGCAGTCAACAGTTCCAATCGTGCGGAAGAGTATTCCTACCGTAAGCCCCAAGAAAATGGCGGTGGATAATAATAATTCCCTCTTCGTCATTTTCCCTCTCGTCTGAGGATAATCTGTTTGTTCAAGCCTATTAATGATTTATGAAAACAGCGCGCGCTGGAAGAGTGTAACTATTGACCGACGCAACCAGTCTAGGATGGCCAAAATTGACTACTGCCCTGACAATTAGAATAGCTTCATCCGCACTGCTGATCCTCGGATCAGTCTGCTTGGTGGCCTCTGCCTTTAACGGTTCATACGTGTTGTCCTTCATAGGCTTGGGCCTCGCTTTCTGGGGGGCACTTCTGCTATTTCTCATGCCCAGCAAATACGTTAAGCTTGAAATGCTAACAGCCACGTCTGCTTCATCGCTCGCAAACATCGAGAGAATACTGAACAATACTGAACCCAAAGCAAAAGGAGTATACCTTCCCCCGAAACTGCTGCGAGACTACGAATCCAGCCTCGTCTTCGTCCCAGTCAAAGAGAGCGAACAGTTGCCTAAACGAGAAGAAATCTCCGAAGACAATTTGCAGTCCAAAACCCTGAAAACCCTCTTCCTCACACCTCCAGGCCTGAGCCTATCAAAACTTCTCGAAAAACACCTTGGAAAATCGTTCACAGAAACCAACGTTGGCGAACTGCAACAACTGCTTCCTAAACTGTTTGAAGAATTGGAAATAACCAAGAACACGGTTCTTCGGGTTGAAGGTGGCAACGTGTCGGTTGAATTGAGAAACCACATCTTCAAAGACCTATGCGCAGAAACAAGCAGACTGAAACGGACCCACGAAACCGTCGGCTGTCCGCTTGCTAGTGCAATTGCCTGCGCATTAGCCAAGGCAACAGGAAAACCCGTAACCATAGAAAAAGAAGAGACATCACCAGACCAGACGACAACCATCAAATACAACGTATTAGAGGACTAGACAGTGCAGATCCCAATAGACTACTGGAACGTTAGCCTCTGGCTCGCAGTAGCAGCCATAACCACACTCATAACAGCTCAACTAGTCTCAGCATACGACGGACCGGCAACACTACTCATAAGCGCCAAAAGGCTCAAATATGCCGCCTTGACCATGAGCCTGCTTTTTCTGGCGACAGTCACTATACGCATCTTTGGAATGATAACCTCAACCTAACACTCGCGAAATAGGACCTCTATAACCCACTGCAAAGAAATCTAATATAGCGCACGCAAGCGAGGACGATAACGTCACGTTGAACATAATCTTCACCTAGAACCTTATTTCACAAGCCTTATTATTCTCAGACGAGAACAGATACACCGAGGAAAGGACAACGCAGAAGGCGCTGATACTCCCACTTGTGATTCTCATTCCGGCATTTATACTTCTCACGCCAGCACACGCTGGTGGATGGCAAATCACCGTGCAGACAGACAGATCCTATTATCATGCTGGAGATATTGTGTACATCAGTGGAAGATTAACCTACAGTAATGGTCCACGACAGAGCGTTGAGGTCGCCATCAGCGTGACAGGACCGTCGGGTAGCGGCGATCAATATTATTATGGTTCATCTACTACAAATACCGACGGAAAATACGCTGCGAATTTTAGACTCGAGTCTAACGCAGAGCTAGGAACATACGTGGTTCACGCGAATGCCGAAGGGGTACAGAGCCAGACTACTTTTCAGATAAATGACACGATTTACATCAAATCAGACGGCGACGTGGAACCCGCAAACGCTCCAATCAGCAGGAACGGCGACCTCTACAACCTAACGAGCAGCATTCCCGCCAATTCTACTAATGGAATTATCATCGAGAGAAATGACATAATATTGAATGGGATGGGCTTCACTCTGAATGGAAAGGGACTCGTCAATTCCAACGGGATCTACCTAGCCCGTGTCAGCAACATTACGATAGAGAACATGTCAATAGAATCGTTTCAAAATGGAGTGAACCAATACTATTGCCCCGGCTGCCACATCGTAGACACGAACCTGTTTTCCAACGGCAACGGAATATACTACCAGCAAGCATCCTCCAGCAGGATAGAAGGAAACAACATAACAAAAAACGGCTACGCAGGAATCTTGCTGGACGGTTCATACGACAACAGCATAAGCGGGAACAGCCTGGCCAACACAATATCATCCAATTTCGGCGCCATCAGCATTCGAGGATCATCATACAACAACAACATAGTTAACAACAACTTCGCCAACAACACGCTGTACGGCGTATACATCGAGGCTTCCTATTCCAACAGCATTTTCCACAACAACTTCTTCAACAATACCCGCCAAGGATTCGTAACCCCGGACTCGTCCGGCAACGTATGGGACAGCGGCTACCCTTCAGGCGGAAACTACTGGAGCGATTATAAGGGCATCGACGCAAAATCGGGCCCCCACCAGGATCAGCCTGGAAGCGACGGAATCGGGGATGCACCATACACTATAAATGCGAACAACAAAGACCGCTATCCTTTTATGAGTGCTTGGGTTCCAACCCTGACCACTTTCACCGCAACAAACGGAACAGAGTACCCAGTAACGATTACGACAGCCAACGCAACTATAACCCAGATTAATTCAACGCCGAACAACCTAAACTTCACCGTGACCGGAACCCCTAATACAAATGGCTCCCTGCTCATCATCGTTCCAAAAGGTCTCAACACTACCGCATTGAAGGTAACCGTAAACGGCACCGCGCTTACAAACCCAGCGCCCACGATCATCGATAACGGAACCCACTACTTCATCTACTGCGCAATCACTTTCCACAGCACTCTTCAAATACTCGTTCCATTCGTGGTTCCAATGATCCCAATGGGAACGCTGACAGCCACAGTCTCGATGATCTCAGTACTCGGAGTCTACATTAAACTACGAAGAAAGAAAACCCCATCCTGAGTGGCGCACTACCTTGCACAACAGCCTTACTCGTCTATAGTTATCTTTTCAAAACAGGCAGAAGTGAGGTTTCCACGTTCACATGAAGAGTATCAAGGAACATTCAAAAACGCCTCAAGAATTTAGGCGATACCTGTCGTCAGACAAGGCTTACTGGTTCTGGATAACGATGATTGTGGTCGTCGCAACCACGATAACAGTCTTCACCGTTCCCGAAAACTCGCGCGCGCCACTGGTCTACGTGCGCTACGTTCTGGGCTTCGTCTTCGTCCTATGGTTGCCGGGCTACACGTTCATCATGGCCCTCTTCCCAACACAAGTGCCAATCAAAACGTCTTCGGAAAGCCTTGACGTAGTGGAACGCATCGCCCTCAGCTTCGGCACGAGCCTCGCCCTCGTCCCCATCGTAGACTTGCTCTTGAACTACACACCGTGGGGAATAAGACTAACACCCATAACCCTGAGCCTTTTAGCTTTGGCAGTAGCGTTTGCGCTAGTAGCGGCAGTACGAGATTACCAAACGAAGGCAGAAGGAATTAAAACTCAAGAGTAAAAACAGTCTCTAACGTTCGGATTTGAAAGATCAGGCAACCATTGCCTGTAGAACACAGAACGCCCGAAATAAACCAACAAACCTGTCACTCTTGCCGAAGTGAGTTCTGAAAACGTCGAACCTGTCGGGAGCCATACTGTAGTTCTCTGCATGAGACGACGGCTACTCGATAGCCAGCGTAGCGCGGGCTGTGTTGTGCTGCGTCTGCAGACGATTTGGACATATCAAGGTTCGATATGTTTCATGCGGGGAATATGCTATTAAGTGCACGCTCGAAGCTCCAGGCTTATACCCTGGGCTGCTTTGTGCTTGTTTGTTCTTCTGAATCATGTACAGCCTTAGCGCGCGCGCAAGCTTGCTAGAACATCATGGCTGAGAAGATGCACGTACGTGTTGTGGAAGATTGTTTCATAAGCCACTTAAGCTTCTTGAAGCTAGGTGTCTCTTGGGGGAAAGGAGAGACCCCAACGTTGAGAGCGGTCAAGCCATCTATCTTCGATTTAACGTGTTCAACATGCCCGTCGAAAGAGCAAACGAGTTAGATGAAGGCAGACGTGACAGACACGACATAATGATACAGATTCTTTCTATCCTAAGATCCACCAAATCTATTCGAAAAACCAGACTCATGACTCTGGTTGGCTTATCATCTGCTCAATCAAGACTGTATCTCGGCTTCTTGGAGAACAACAGGCTGATCGAGACATTCGAACATGAAATCTCGGTCACCGAGAAAGGCCTGGCACTGTTTGAAAAATGCTCAAGTTGCCCCATGTTTGAATGTAACAATTCAATATGGAGATTTAACATGAAAAAACTCGGCCGACTCCAAATTCGCTCAATCTGACGCCCGTGCTTTCAAAGATTCCAGCGCAGTTTGACTTCAACAAATCGGGCGGCTCTGCCAACATTTCGGAACTTAAATAATCGTTTCTGATGAAATTCTGGCATTTTCTCAACTCCATTTAAGAAAGACCGTGAAGTTCAAGCCATAAAAAGAATATGCCGAAACCGTGCCACACAAATACAACATGATGTTTGGATGAGGCTATTACCTAATGGTGAACGTAATCGACGGGGTCTCCCACGTGAGTAGTCCCGTGAAATTCCCTCCTTCGCTCAGAAAAGCTTGAAGTCTCGCACTTATTTGGTAGGTTCCTTGTTGAACGGGATGATGCATTTGATCGCGATATTGTAAAAGGTCTATGGTAAGCGTCTGGTTTATCGAAGCGTTCGGCTCAAAGGTAATATCATAACTTGATGGAATGATGATGTAATCGCGGGGATTGTCCTCGACGACTGTTCCGTTGCTGTCAGTTAGAATATACCCGAATTGTAACCCTTGATATAACAAGGTATCGTCGTACATTGTAACTCCTTCAGCAGTAGTAGTAAGCCAGAATTTTCCTTCGCCCTCAAGGTTGGACTCTGGTCTCCATGGCCAATTGGGCCAAGTCAGAGTCACCGTTTCGTTGTTTATGTTCCTCAGGTAGAAGCTTATCGACATGTTGTCTGTGAGCAAATATGCAATCTTGTCCAAGGACATGGACAACTCGAGGGGTGAAGATGTCAGCGTCACTTTGGGCCCAGCTGGTGAAGGTAATGACGCTCCGAACATGTATGCATCTAGAGTGAAGGTGATCGACGGGGTCTCCCATGTGTACAGTCCTTTGTCATTCAAACCAGCTTCGAATGCCCCGGTTACTTGGTATGCTCCTTTCTGAAGGGGGTGCCCAATTGGAGCAGTGCGGATCTCACTATATTTGGTGAGGTTTACGTATAGTGTCTGGTTCAGTGATGCGCCGGGCTCAAAGACAATGGAGTAAGTCTCAGGTAATCCCGTACTAGGAAATTCATAGATAATCGTCCCATTACTAGCGACGAAGGTGTATCTAAAGGGGAATAATCCGCCGAAGGGGTCCTCTCCAGGCTCATTGAAAGATGTATTGACTCCTTCACTCACAGTAGCGAGCGTGATGGCTGGGTCATTGGGTGATACACCCGTGATATCAGGTATCGTGGCAGTTATCGTTTCGTTGCTTATGTTCCTCAGGTAGAAGCTTATCGTCATGTTGTCGTCAAGCGGGTATGCCGTCTTGTCCAAGGCCATGGACAACTCGAGGGGTGAAGATGTTAGCGTCACTTTGGGCCCAGTTGGTGAAGGTAGTGACGCCCTACGCATGTATGCACCTAGAGTGAAGGTAATCGACGGAGTCTCCCACGTGAGTGGTCCCGTGAAATTCCCCCCTTCATTCAGATAAGCGTGAAGTGTTGCACTTATTTGGTAGGTTCCTTGTTGAATGGGATGATGCATTTGATCGCGATATTGTAAAAGGTCTATTGTGAGCGTCTGGTTTATCGAAGCGTTCGGCTCAAAGGTAATATCATAACTTGATGGAATGATGATGTAATCGCTAGGGTTATCCTCGATTATTGTTCCGTTGCTGGAAGTTAGAATATAGCCGAATTGTAACCCTTGATACAACAGAGTATCGTCGTACATTGCAATTCCTTCAGCAGTGGTAGTGAGCCAGTATTTTCCCTCATCCGTGCCCACTGGTCTCCATGGCCAATTGGGCCAAGTCAGAGTTATAGTCATGTTGCTTATGTTTCTCAGGGAAAAGTGCACGCTCATGTTGCTACTTATCACTTGATCAGTCTTGTCTAACAATAATGAAAGCTCAATAGGCGGCGATGTCAAGGTTACAATTGGCCCCGTCTGTGAAGGAAGTGATCTCCAATAAGCGTATGCGACTACAGACAATGCCACGATGATGACCAATGCTGCAACGAGCGTCTTTCTCAATCGTGTAACGAACAGTCTTTTCAAGTAGAGGTTCAACAGAATACACTCAAAATTGAATGGAATCGCGTCAGCTATTTAATGCTTTGCTCAAACAGAATCTAGAGGAAACACAATCAGAAGTCCTAAAACCGCCCGGCAATAGAAAACAAACTGCGAATCAAAAAAATAGCAAATTGGGCCAAGGCTTATTTCCTAGTTGAACCATTCTTGAATTGGAAGAAGAAAAGTGGGCTCACGCTTTATTCCTGTGAAGTGGTAGACTTGGGAGACCTGTTCGAGGCCGTCAAGGCTTTTCTTTCAACGGCCATGCTGGCCTTTTTCGTTGTCTTTCTGTTGCCGATCACTCTAGTAATCCTGAGCGTGATGACGTCAAGCTGGGTCCCGATCGTTCTGGGAGGCGGGGTCACCGTTTATGCGGCTGTAACCATCATCAAGAGGCATCAGAGAGACCAGGGAATGGGAGACGATAACAAGGTATTCGACCCTGAACTCCAAGAAAAGGCGCTTGAGTATCTGCTAGCTGTAAAAAACAAAAAGAAAGACCAGACGCAGGCATAGAATCACGGAATCTACCATGAAGAGACTCGGATGCCCCATGAAATCGGCTGAAAGGAAGAAAACATGTTCCGATCGTAAAGCGTTACTGTTGCAGTTTCAGTCTATTAACTCAAGCCTGTGCAAATCCACCGCACAATGAACTGCAATCTGATGGTCAGAGTACCGATCTATTTTTTATTCTGAAGCAGCAGAGTTCAGGACTGATGCTGACACGACCAAAAAGGGCGCGCACCCGAGCCCAAAGCTGGCAAAAAGACCTCGACCTCAACAACCTAGAAGAAAAGCGTTCTGGGCTCAACGGCGTACCCTGCTGAGTAGACGATCCAAGAGTCGGGATTGCTGTACTTCACCTGAGCGCCGGCTTGCCACAACATATCGACTATCTTGAGGAAATCCCTGCTCGACATTCTCTTGCTCATTACCGGACGCCAGTATTAGCATGATGCAAGATCATATAAAAGTCGAATTCCGAAGTCGAGGACATGTCAGAATTCGACATGCTCAACCACGAGTCCTGAAGCTCGCATTGTTCGTTTCTTCTGATTCATCATTCTCATGACCAACTTGCGGACACGCATGATACAGTGGCAAAAGGTTAAATCTGATATGTAACAGCTATGGAGCTGAGGAGGATGGCTGCAAAAAGATTCCTTTCTCCCTTCTCCCTTCGTTAAACTGCTGCCATCCTTCTTCTTCAGAATTCAAACGTTGAAGTTACACGAATAAGCTTTGTGGAAGAATCTTCTAGAACAAAGTTCTATCCCCTCCTCCTTCGAGCCAACGAAACAAGATATGCGATAATGGCCACGCATGCTCTCTTAGCAAAGCTAAAACACTCTGGCTAGTGGCGAAAAGTTCCGAAACATTGTGCATCCTGGGTTGTACCGCAAGCCATAAAAGAGAAACTAAGAATAAAACAGGTTGAGGAAGACACATTTGATACCGAAAACATTGACGTTGCTCATCATGCTGCTGACCGCGACCATGGCCGCTTCACGTTTTACAGGCTTCCCCGCCCAAGCCCAGGTGACAGGGGGCAACATCAGCCCACCGTATTTCCCGAGCGATTTCCCAACTGCAAGGATGTCGGTCCCACCTTATGTGGCGTATCCTTACAGCATCATCTCTGGTACAAGCGGGACGCCGTATCTCTTGGAGGGAAATCCCGCGCCAGTGAACGTAAGATTCGCAACTAATTACTATGCTTATAATTTTACAGGCACGGGAAATGTCACCTTGACCGCATCATCCGATGCCTTCGTCGAGGACGGGAGCTTAACGATGTACATAGACAGTAGCAGCACCTTCACGTTCACGTTGACGCCTACAATCAAGAGTGGATTGGAGGGAACCTATACCGTGCTTTACATAGCCACCAATGAGCTTTCCAATCAGATTGCTCAACAATCAAGTAGCATCACGGTCTGGTCCGCGGTTCACGGAGAAGCCTCAGATTCGCTGTTCACCGCCTCCGTGATGTTGTCCAACCCTCAGGGCGGGGGACTGATCTCCATGGGGGGCACCAGATATCAGACTTCCGGAGGCGGAGCAAACTTTACGCTTGCCTCGTACGAATACGCTCAGGCGACGCTTGCATACAACAATAGAGACTGGAACGGCACCAGAACACACGCGCAGAATGCGACTGACCTGATCAACAAGGCAAATGCGGCAGAGGCTGCTTCCAGCCTTCCAGACAGAACCGCGTTCCTCGTGCAAGTCGCAACCTATCCTTTATTGATAATAGCAGTACTAGTTATGATCTATATTGTCGCGGCAACCTTTAGAAAGATTTACCCGTCAACTAGACCCGCCAAAACCACATGAGACTCACTCTCCCAAACTCGCCCAATGCTCGTCAGCACAGTTGACCCGACAAGCACATGTAATGCGATTACGCCCGCTCGAAGGAAAATCCGTTGGCAAAAGACCTTCCTGCCTGGTTTTTTGACAGCAGACTCCTCAAACCCGGGCGAAAAAAGGATGCCACGGGTTCCGAAAGCTATTTCTCAGAATTCCATTCAAGCCTTCGCGAACTCGTCGTAGCGGCAAGTTTCAAGTTGATTTCATCAATCCTGTATGCTGGTCGCCAATGGCTCTCAGGTTCTCGTCACCATCGACATTAATGGCTCCGGGATGTTCAGCCAAATCCCCTCGTCCGCTTTTGTCTTCGGCTCGATTGGAACGGTCACCGTGAACTTTGTTCCCCTACCAGCATGACTTTCAACGTTTATTCTGCCCCCGTGGGCTTCGACGAGTCTTCTGCAGATCGGCAGGCCGAAGCCCATGCCCTTTGCCTTCGTCGTGAAGAGCGGCGACCAGATCTTGGCCAGCGTCTCCCTCGACATTCCCATGCCCGTGTCTGAAAAGTCGAAGGACACGTTGTTTTCGCACGGCCTGCTTTCTATAGTAAGATATCCGCCCTTAGGCATCGCGTCGAAAGCGTTCTTGATGATGTTGATGAAGACCCTGCGCATCTTCTCTCTGTCAACCTTCAACTTGGGCTTGTTTGCCGCACTGTTCACCACTGTGACCTTCAATGGGACTTGAACTGCCGACAATGCTTCTTGCACCATTGATTGCGGAGTGGCTTCTGCCACTTCAAGCCTTATCTCCCGTGAATATTCGAGAAGATCGCTTATTATCTTGTCTGAGTATCTGATGTTGTCCTCGATGAGTTTCAGCATTTCTGACATCTGCTTGTCTTCCTTAGACCGCAGCTTGGTCTTCAAATAGTAGGCGGCTCCGGCAATCCCCGTCAGAGGATTGCGTAGGTCATGGCCGACCATTCCGGCCAGTTCGCCGATGGCCGCCAGCCTTTCAGACTTGACAAGTTGTGCCTGTGTTCTCTCCAGCTCTCTGGTTCGTTCTTCTACCTTTTCTTCTAGGCTCCCAGCGTGTTCTCTCAGCTGCTGTAGAAGCTTAGCGTTTTCGATGGCGACGGCCGCTTGGTAGAGGAACATCTCCAACGGTGCCAGAGAATCTTTGGTCGGCCGTTTTCCATCCGCGGGATCGTCTATGCTTACTATGCCCACGATGCGTCCGTCAGCCAGCTTCAGCGCAGCGTACAGCAGGTCATCTGGGTTCCAGTCAACCATTTCTTCGGGCCTCAAGTGACTCAGCACTATGGTTCCGCCGAAGTTCTTCCTAACCCACGGATCGTTCCATGGAAGATAATAGAACTCGCCGATTTTGAATCTGCTGAACCTTGGGCCTATGCGTTCCTGCCAAACTTGGCCAGGCTGCCTGTTCTTCCACAAGTATTTTCTTTCATCTTTAGTCAATCCGGCCGTCACTATATCTTCGGGCCTACATATCTCTAGATTTTCGTCTCTGACTGACAGGACGACTCTTCGCCATCCGAACCTTTTGACCGCATTCAAGATTGCCTGAAGACGCTGATGCAGATCCGCGGTGCGGATCATTTCCGCAGAGCTTTTCATGAGCCAAGTCTGCTGGCGATTCCGCTTTTCTATGTCGTTTCGTTTCATTATGTTGCTGAGAGCAGTTGCTGTGTGCGAGGCCAGAATCTGCAGCAGGACCACGTCTTTGTCGCCGAAGGCATTCAACTTCTTGCTTTCCACGTTCAGAACGCCCAGGACTACACCTTCTGCCAGCACTGGGACGGCAAGTTCTGATTTTATGCCACGGCAACCTTCGATGTAATCACTGTTCTTGCTCACGTCAGGCACGAGTATGGACTTGCGTGTCCTCGCCGCCTTCACCGCTATGCCCTTTTTGTTTCCATTCAAAGGCATTGTGTGCAAGAGTCGAGCCCGCGCGCGTGAGTATCCATGCTGAGCCACGAGTTCAAGCTTGCCTCTCTTGACGAGCCTGAACGTAGAATGCTTGAGGCCTAACGTCTGTTCCATAGCATGAAGCGTGAGCCTGTGGACCCGCGGAAGGCTTCGGGCTGCATTAAGCTTGGCAGCATAATGGTTCAGCGCAGAAAGTCTTTCCTCCAGATTCTTCTTGTCCGTAACGTCCCGAAAACTCCAGACTCTCCCAACATTCTTTCCTCCTATTTTCTGAGGCCTGGAATAACGTTCGAAGATCCGTCCGTCTTTGAATTCAATCATGTCGTGGCTTTCTGCATTCGGTTGATTGTACAGTTCCTTCACCTTTTTGAGGAAGTGTTCCGGTCTCTTCAGCTGGTCCAAGACAAAGGCCAATGCATCCTCGTCACTTCTTGACGCGAGGACAGTTTCGGGGATGCGCCACATCTCGACGAATCTCCGGTTGAAACTCGCTATTTTCCCTGCTCTGTCGACCACGAGAATGCCGTCGGCCGTTGATTCAATCGTGGCATGCAGGAGAGAAAGCGATTTCTGAAGTTGCTCTTCGATCTTCTTGCGCTCCGTGACGTCTCTCAGTCTGCATTGAACCCCTACTATTTCTCCTTCTTTCATAATGGGGTCACTGTTGTATTCTGCGTGTACTGTACCCTTTTGGGTTTTGAACACCAGTTCCCCGCGGGAGGCTTCTCCTCTGCTTAGTTTCTGAAGGTCTGTGCGAACGCGCGGCCAGTATTTCTTTGGGGCAGCTTGGAGAAGATGCCTTCCAACAGCGTCTTTCCCTTCGAGTCCGAATTCGGAGAATTTTCTGTTGCAGTCGATGACTTTTCCATTAAGGTCACATATCAGAATTCCATCTGGAGAATTTTCAAAAAGGTTCCTGTACATCAACTCTGTTTTTCCAAGAGTCTCTTCAGCCTTCCTTTGACGTTTTTTCGATTTTTCGGTTTTGCGTGTAGAAAGAGTGCTGTCTGTTGACTTCGCAAGTTTGCAGCTGATTTTGTTTTCAGGTTTTTCTTTTGATTTGAAATCGGTCAGACTTCTCTTATTGGTTCTTCGTCGCATTCGATCAGCTCCTTCACTGTTTTGATCATGTTTTTCTCTTGGAAAGCACGTTTGGCCTGGGACACGTATTGTGCGAACCCGAATCCTTCAGACTGGTTCCATTTGAAGGACTCGTCGACTTTTTCGTAGAGCTTCCTCATGATAAGAATCTCGACGAAATTGGCGCCTACTCCGAAAATGTTTTCGATAGCCTGAGTGAATGCCGTTATCCTGCTGGGGATATCCTCTTTTTTAACGTTGAAGCTTTTTTCCAGATGGTAATAGATGGCCTGCTTCGCAGAGTCACCTAATGTGGACAGCCCATCGTCTACTGCCTCGACCAGGAGCTTCTCGAAATCTCTTCCAAACAATGACAAACTTTTCACGCAGTCGGATCAGAGTTTAATGATGTTTTCACGTGGGACCAAATAAATCAGTTATGAACCCTTGATCAAGATTAACCGTGTGCCAATTGATTCCATGTCGATTTCGTCCAGTACGAGAATGGGGTCTCGAAGCCTGCGATTCTACGACACGTTGATACATGTGTTGGACGGGCTATTGGGCCTTCCGGCATGAACCTTGAAGATTCGATGGATACCTGTAGCGCAGGCGGTTTGGAGGACAAGACGAAACTATGGCTCTCGATCAGAAATGTTGACAATGCGACTTAGGCGTCAACGGAGGCACGGGCACTGCTTCATATTGCGACGCCAGAATGTTTCGTCCGTCTACATATGCAGGTTTTCCCAATATGGTTTATCTGCGAGGAAGGCTTTTAGAAAGTTTGGAGAAGGCTTCGGGAACGGCTGTTACGAGCTCAGGGAGGTGGGGGTGTTGGAATTTTCGGTCAATTCTAGGCAGGCAATCGTTGTCGTTTGGACTCTTATTTCCTTAGCCATATCGTTAACGGTCGTGCTTAGTTTAGGCAACCCATTCAGTCTTGGTTCATGGCAGTTGTCGTTAGGTATCTTCTTTGCCCTCACGTTGGTCATGGTTCTTCCAGCATACCTGCTCATCGCCCTGTGGCAAATAGTGTCAGAAGAGTAAAAAGCGAGCAGGCAAGCTTTCAAGAATTGGACAAATTGTTTATCTACCCGAAGCGTCAACGTCGAATAGGGTTTCAGCAGTTTTTCGGGGGCTACGAATGCTGCTGGGCGTGAGCAGACTGTTTCTTAGGAAAAAGGGAGCGCATTAAAGATTAGGATGTCATCGTTGAGAACATGGTTTGTTTGAGGAAAAAAAGGATTTTTGGGAAAGTGTTAGTCTTCGCCTTCAGATTCACCCGGTGGTTTTCCTGGTCCTCCGGGTCCTTCTTTCGGTTTTGAGGATGCGATTATGTCGTCTATGCGGAGTATCATCGTTGCGGATTCAGACGCTGACTTGATTGCTTGTTCTTTTACGATTGATGGTTCAAGTACGCCCTTTTCCCGCATGTTTTCGATTTTTCCCGTGAACACGTTTATGCCCCTGTATTGTCCGTCTGGTTTGTCGTGCGCGGCCCTGAGGTCAACGATAATGTCCAATGGGTCGAGTCCTGCGTTTTCGGCCAGTGCCTTCGGCACTATCTCTACTGCTTCTGCGAATGCCTCCACTGCTAGCTGCTCTCTTCCACCCACTTTCGGGGCGTATTTTCGCAGTCCCTTTGCTATCTCAATTTCGGTTGCTCCGCCGCCTGCGACTATTCTATTGTTTTCCATGGTGTCTGAAACCACTGATAGCGCGTCTGTCATGGCTCTTTCTGCTTCGTCGACCATTCTTTCTAGTCCTGCCCGTATGAGTATCGCCACTGAATGCGGATCTTTGCATTTTTCGACGAAGATCATTTTGTCGTCGCCTATCTTGCGTTCTTCAACGATTCCGGCTGCGCCTAGGTCTTGGGCTTTCAGGTCAGTCAAGTCGCTGACTATTCTTCCGCCTGTTGCCTTTGCCAGCTTCTCCATGTCTGACTCTTTCACTCTTCTAGCTGCCATTATTCCTTCTTTAGCCAAGAAGTGTTGTGCCATGTCGTCTATGCCTTTTTGGCAGAAGACCACGTCTGCGCCTGACTTCTTGATCTTCTCGACCATGTCCTGTAGCATCGTGTTTTCCTTGTCGAGGAATGCTTTGATCTGAAGCGGGTCACGGATTCTTATTTCGGCGCTGATCTCTGTCTTCTCGATTTCCAACGCGGAGTCCAGAAGGGCTATCTTGGCCTTCTCTACCTTCAGCGGCATGCTCGAGTTGACGACTTCCTTGTCTATTATCACGCCGCTTATGAGCTGCGATTCGAACAGGCTCTTCCCCGTCTTCTTTATCAACTGAACATTGTCGATGTCCGCTATGGTTTTGTCTCCCCGCTTCTCGACTATCTGCTTGACAGCGTCTATCGCAATATCTGCGAAGTGTTCTTTTGCGGGGCCTACTGCCTTGCTTCCCATAGATGTGATTGCAACCTTCCTGTGCGTGGCACGATCATCGATCTCCACCGGTATTGAAACATCGTTTATGATTTCCATAGCTTTCTGCGTGGCCTTGCGGTAACCGCTTACGAGTATCGTAGGATGAATGTTCTGATCCAACAGTTCCTCTGCCTTTTTCAGCAGTTCGCCTGCTAGGACCACCGCCGTAGTTGTTCCGTCTCCCACCATAGCATCCTGCGTCTTGGCGATTTCAACCATCATCTTGGCCGCAGGGTGTTCAACCTCGATCTCGTCGAGTATTGCTGCTCCATCGTTCGTTATGGTTATGTCTCCAAGGCTGTCCACGAGCATCTTGTCCATGCCGCGTGGTCCAAGAGTGGTCTTCAAGACTTCGCCGATCACGCGTGCAGCTGTAATGTTGTTCCTCTGAGCCTCCTTTCCTCTGTTTCGGGTAGTTCCTTCTTTAAGAATCAGGACCGGTTGTCCGGTCGACGTCGTTGTTAATACTGCCATACAAATCCTCCATTCAATACATTTACGTTATTATTCGAAGTATGCAAAAATGCTCAGAAATATAAACTTTTGGTAAAACACGATCGAACCGGATGTTTTCACCCGTAAGAGTTTAAATTTGCGCTTGCGATTTCAATAATTGTGGTCTGTTTGCAAGTCTCAGTGCGATTCTTCACAACCCTGAGGGAAGTGACGGGCAAGAGAGAAGAAACATTGACATTCAGTAGGGGCGAAGACGCAACCATAGACGCTGTTCTGGAAAGGCTTGCTAAACGGTACGGCAAGAGCTTCGTTGATTACGTTTATGACCACAAAACCGGCGAGGTAAAGGGTTATCTCCAGTTCTTGGTGAACGGGAGAAACACTTCGACATCCCAGGGGTCAGATACCAAGCTTGCGGACGGCGACGTGCTCGCGATAATACCGCCAATAGGCGGCGGCTAGGCTTTAGCCACAAACCCCAAACGCGGGCGGGTCAGAAGAGATATTTTCTTAAGAGAGGTTGTCTTAAGAATCGTTGGACTCTGATGAAATCTGAGGTTTTGATCAAGGCTCAGAACTTGAGTAAGAAATACGGCGATTTTGTGGCAGTGAACAGCATTGACTTCGCGGTTTTTAAGGGTGAGTGTTGCGGGTTCCTCGGTCCTAATGGTGCAGGAAAAACAACCACTATCAAGATGATTCACTGTGTGCTGCCTTTGACTTCTGGCCGACTCACCGTGGCAGACATGAGCGTTACCGAGAACCCGAGAGAAATAAAAAAGATGATAGGTGTGGCTCCTCAGGAAAGCAACCTTGACCCAGACTTCACAGTTCTTAACAACCTGTTGGTGTATGCACGTTATTTTGACATTCCTAAGCAGGAAGCGGTCAAGCGTTCCCAAGAGCTGCTCAAATTCCTTCAACTGGGAGAGAAAGCAAAAGTCATCATCGATGAGCTGTCCACCGGAATGAAAAGGCGACTGTTACTGGCCCGCGCGCTTATCAACGCGCCCCAGATACTATTGCTCGACGAGCCCACAACAGGCTTAGACCCGCAGGCGCGACATTTAATTTGGGACAAGGTTCGAGAATTGAAAAAGTCGGGCGTGACGATAATCTTGACAACGCATTACATGGATGAAGCTACTGAACTTTGCGACCGCACGCTGATAATGGACAACGGCAAGATCATCGAAGAAGGTTCGCCCTCAACCTTGATCCGGAAACACGTCGGCGAAGAAGTATTAGAAGTCGACTACGACGAAAACACGCTGAAAACTCTTAAGGAAAAATTGCCGGAAGCCCGTATTGAAATCCTGAGTGATCGGATTCACGTGTTTACCGACCAGCCGCATGGAGCCTTCGAGCGTTTTCTCGAACACTTCCCCGCAAGAAGCGCCACTATTAGAAAAGCCAACCTGGAAGATGTGTTTTTGAAGTTGACGGGAAGGGGGCTTAGAGAATGACCAAAACGAACCAAATCACTCTTGGCTTTGAATTTCCAAAACTGACTTACAGGCTTTGGAAGGTCTGGCGCCGTAACCTTGACGTTTTCATGAAAACGTACAAAGTAAATTTCGTTCCACCACTGCTTGAGCCTATACTGTATCTGCTTGCGATGGGTTTTGGTCTGGGCAGTCTAATCTCCTCGTCGGCATCGTCATTCGGAGGCGTCCCTTATATTCGGTTCATAGCGCCCGCGCTTGTTTCAATCGCGATGATGTACGGCTCGTTTTTCGAATGCACTTACGGCTCGTTTGTGCGCATGTATTACCAGAAGACCTTTGACGGGATAATAGCCACTCCCGTCAGCGTTGAAGAAGTCATTGCGGGGGAACTCTTATGGGGCGCCACGCGGGCCGTCATCAACTCCACGATAGTGTTGGCCGTGGTGGCAGCTTTTGGTTTAGTCTCCAGCCCATTGGTGATCCTCGTGATCGCTCTTTCCTTCCTAGTTGGGCTAATGTTCTCGTCCTTGGCAATATGCTTCACTGCAATTGCGCCCAACATAGACTTCTTTAACTACCCAGGATTTCTGTTTATAACCCCAATGTTTCTTTTGTCAGGCACATTCTTTCCACTGTCGATCCTTCCTCAACCAGTACAGATTGTGGCACAGGCTATCCTGCCCCTCACACACGCAGTGAATCTAACCAGAGCATTGATACTTGGGCGACCTGACATGACCCTGCTGCTGAGCCTCGTGTGGATTCTGGCCGTTACCTTTGTCTTCTTTATTGTTAGCATAAACTTGATGAAGAAGAGACTGATCAGATAGCAAGAGAAACAAGAATGTCGTTAGGATTTCAACCTCTCAAAAGAGCATTCCTTTTAACTACCTTTTCAGTTCTGAAACACAATGAGCAACTGCAATAGGACTCGTTCACTTTCTCCTTGCAATAAGCCTGTGTCGTGCTCGAATTTTCGCCTACAACCAATCGCCCGCACTTTTTCCTGAATCGTGTCATTGCGGATTTCGATAAGCTTTTTTGCACTAGCGACAGTTTTCAGATGTGTGTCTTTCATGGAGAGCCCGAGGAACCTGATCTATCTTTCTCGTTTTGACGTTGAGGAATTACGCATATCAATTGAAGAGGTCATCAGGGTTGTCGATGAAGCATTTCGCGAGAAGGCCGAAGGCAATGCTGAGGTGCCCCCGAAGCCTGGAATCCACCCCCGAGAGGATGCTTTCATTCATGCCATGCCCGCTTATTTATCTAAGATGAAGTCTGCAGGCATCAAATGGGTAAGCGGTTTCCCGCAGAATCCCCAGCGTGGGCTCCCGTACATTTCAGGCTTGCTCATACTGAACGACCCTGACACTGGCTTTCCGACATGTGTGATGGACTGCACATGGGTTACGGCGAAACGAACAGGCGCAGCAACAGCCCTCGCGGCCAGACACCTAGCCAGAGAGGATGCAGAAAAACTAGGCATCCTCGGATGTGGCGTGCAAGGCAGAAGCAACCTTGAAGCGCTGACAGCTGTGTGCGAAAGTCTGGAGAAGGTCAAAGCTTTCGACATCAACAAGGACAATTTGAAAGCGTACGCTGAGGAAATGACTGCCCGATACGCGTTGCGAATTGTTCCTGTTGAGTCCCCCAGAAGAGCAGTTGAAGACTGTGATATAGTCGTCACTTCAGGCCCGATACTGAAGCATCCTCAGCCTGTGATTGAGGCCTCATGGTTCAAAGCCGGGGGCTTCGCCTGTCCACTGGATTTCGATTCCTACTGGAAGCCTGAAGCCATGCGTTCAGTGGACAAGTTCTGCACGGACGATAAAGATCAACTCGCTTATTACAGGGGTCAGGGCTATTTCTCCAGCATTCCAAGTGTGTACGCCGAGCTTAGCGAGATCGTCAGCGGCAAGAAACCTGGTCGCGAAAAACCCGAGGAACGAATCATGTCAATGCATCTAGGATCAGCCGTAGGGGACATGGCAACTGCGAAACTTGTCTATGACACAGCAAAGAGAGAAGAAAAGGGAACTAAACTTCCATTATGAATAAACTGGCGCTTGGCTTCCTGACGGTCAATAGGACACTGACTTTCTTAAAGGATAGAACTTGGCTACGCTAGTTGAAACATCATTCACAAATCCTTTTTTCTATTCAATTACATACAATCGATACGAAAGCGCAAGTCCACAATCTTCTTGGCGCAAGTACTATTTTCTTCGTTTACTTTACTCCTGCAAGAAATCGGGCGAGAAAATCGTCAGAAGCACGCCCTAGAATCAAGCCGACACGCGTTAACGTTAGATGAGCTATTTTCTCCTGTTGAATGCCAAAGTTCCAATGACTATCATGGCGACGTCAAAGCCGAGTACAATGAGAAGCTCGTAGAACAGTGGGTATAGAGGCTGCGATGCGTTACCGAGAATCACTGTTCTTAGAGCGTCAACTCCGTATGTGAGCGGGTTGAAATTCGAAGCTGTCTGCAGCCAGTTTGGAACGTTTGAGCCTCGAACTGGGAAGAGCGCACCGCTGAGAAAGAATAGAGGCAGATTCACAAAGCTCTGAATTACTCCGTAGCTTTCTAGGTTTTCCATGAAGCTGGCTATGATTAACCCTACGCTTACCAGCCCAAACGTGATCAACACCATGATGGGTAGGATCTCTAGGAAGACAAGGGAACCAAATCTTATTCCAAGCAGCAACCCCAGAATGAGAACAATTACTCCTTGAATCAAGGCATCCGTACAGTCGCCTAACATTTTGCCCAGAAAAATCGATATTCGAGAAATTGGTGCAACCATAATTTCCTTCAGAAACCCGAATTCTCGATCCCAAATGACTGATATGCCCATGAACATCGACGTGAACAGAAGCGTCTGTCCAACTATTCCTGGAAAAATGTACTGCTGATAATTCACGCCGGGGGGTAGAAACGTGCCTGAGAGCGCTTGCCCTATTCCGCTGCCGAAGATCAGCAACCAGAGCAAGGGCTGGACAAAGCTACTCACTATCCTTACTCTGTCTCTCAAATAACGCTTGACTTCACGCAGCCAAAGAGTATAGACGCCCCTTGTCTCAGTCATTTGATGGCTCTCCTTCTGATCGCGGACATTCCTCGAAGTTCGCTGCTGCCTTCTGCCCGGATTGCCCTGCCAGTGTAATGTATGAAAACGTCTTCGAGGCTTGGCTCGCGGATAGACACTGACTCTATGTCTACCTTGTTTTCAGTTGCCAGATCTACTATTTTTGGCAGCAGTTTCTTTCCTTCGCGAACCGTAATTTCGACGCTGTCATCTGTAATCCGGGTCTTTCGGGTCGCTATCGTCTTAGTCATCAAGGACGAGAGTTTCTCTGCGTCTTTTGTTTTGATCGTTATCACGTCGCCTTCCAGCGTCTCCTTTAGTTTGGCGGGCGTGTCCGAGGCAACTATTTTGCCGTAGTCTATTATGGCCACGCGGTCTGAGAGCCTGTCAGCTTCTTCCATATAGTGCGTCGTCAGAACGATGGTTACGTCGTGGGATTTCTTCAAGTCTTGAATGTACGTCCAGATATGTTCTCGCGTCTGGGGATCAAGACCAATGGTTGGCTCGTCCAGGAAGAGTATCTTAGGATAATGGATCAACCCGCGTGCGATCTCTAAACGGCGCCTCATTCCGCCAGAATACGTGCGCATGATGTCGTCGGCCCTGTCTTCAAGCTCAACCAGCTTCAACACGCTTTCAATCCGCGGCTTCTGTTCACTCGTGGGCACGCCGTACAGGTTAGCGTGCATGTAGAGGTTCTCCCGTCCTGTCAGCCTGTCATCGATACTTGGGTCTTGAAAGACTATGCCGATCGACTTGCGCACCTGCGTCGCGTGCTTCACGATGTCAAAACCGTTGACTTCAGCCGTGCCAGAGGTTACCTTCAGAATCGTGCAAAGCATGGAGATCGCCGTAGTTTTTCCGGCGCCATTCGGTCCAAGCAGCGCGAAGACCTCGCCTTGCTCCACACTGATGTTGAGTCTGTCCACCGCAACAAGATCGCCAAACTTCTTCGTCAGGTCAAACGTCTCTATCGTTTTGGTCAAGCAGATCGCTTCTTGCTTCGTTTGCGGCCCATGTTATGCTGCCCAGAAGGGCATATTCTTTCTCATGGTGTCGACGTATTCTTTAAGGGTTTCTTGTTCGTCCGCAGTCAATTGATCCAAGAAAGTGGTGAGCAACGCTTTTGCATGTTGCTCAGGCACTTTGGCGTAGAGTATGTCTTTCTCGAAGACGTGTCTGCCCACTATGGGTTTCTCCATGGACACGGCTACCTGCATGCCTTTCTCTGCCTCGGGCAAGGCTTCCCCTTTTTCCTGTATCTGTTGTATTTCGCCTAGGTCTTCGCCGTCTTTAGCACGCATCAGCGAGACCTTCGGCTTTATTTTTCCCATGAGTATTTCTACGCCGAAAATTGCCGGTTTTGCCCTTCGAAAAACGTATCCTTCTAGTACTTGGATTTTGGCTGGTCTTACGAGGGTTTCAAGCTTCTGTTCCGCTTCTGTCTCGCGTTGCTTCTTGGACCATTCCAAGTAGTTCTCAATCACATGATAGATTATTTTTTCGCGAAAGATCTGAACACCCTTGGCTTGGGCTTCTTCTTCAGCGTCGGGCAATATTCTGACGCCGAATGCCAAGATTGCACCGTACAGCGGATCATGGTCTTTCACGACTGAGGCTTCGGTGATGTCCCTTTTTGAGATGTCACCAACGTCTGCAAGCCTTATTGGCACGTCATTCTGCTTTAGGATCGTTGCAATAGCCTCCAGAGAACCCAGAGTATCCGTCTTCAGAATGATTCCGTTGACATCCGTGGCGATTCTTATTCTGCCTATTTCGTCCGTAATGAGCCTCTCGTATTTTCTTGGATCCTGCCCTTGCGGAACGGCGTACAATGGGGCTCCGGCTACGGCTCCTTCGAGGTCTGGCGCTGCGATCTTGATGCCTGCTGCCGCCGCGATAGATTTTACGGAAGAAAACTTGTCCCTTGGGTCCCTGATCTCGTCAAGCGGCTTGGGAACCAGGATCGCCCGTATCCTGGTAACAATGGGTTTCTCCTTGCCGCCCACGACGATCAGGTCGTCTTTCTGCAGGACACCGTCATAGATTATGGCGTTTAGCGTCAACCCCAAGCCCGGTTCCTCCTTTACTTCGAGAACCGTGCCTTTCGCGGGCCCTTCGGTTGTTTGCAGACGCTTCCTCAAAAACTGCTGCGTTAAGCCAACCAGAACCATCAGAAGCTCCGTTATGCCCTCACCGCTCTTTGCGCTGGTGGGCACGACGGCTATAGTCTTGGTGAAGTCTCTTATGTTGTCAAACCTGTCCGCACTAAGCTTCTGGCGAGAAAACGTTCCGATGATGTCATAGATTCTAGCGTCCAAATCCTGCCTCACGTAACGGTCCTGCAGCTGATACGACTTAAGAAACGGTGTGTCTGGATAAGCGTTCCAACCCGGTACACGGTCTATCTTGTTTGCGGCTACTAGAAACGGAGTTTTACGCGCTTTCAAGATCTCTATCGACTCGAACGTCTGAGCCTCAAAACCCCTCAAAACGTCGATCACAACGATTGCAATGTCGGCGACGCTGCCGCCCCTCTTTCGAAGATTCGCGAAAACCTCATGCCCAGGCGTGTCTACGATCAGCAGGCCTGGAATCTCGATTTCAGCTTTGACCATAGAAAGCGCTGGGCCTATTAACTGTTTTAACGTGTCAACGGGAAAGAAGCTTGCACCGATGTGTTGCGTTATGCCTCCAGATTCGCGGGCCTGAACACTGGTCTTGCGTATCTTATCCAGCAGAGAAGTCTTGCCAGTGTCTACATGGCCGAGAACGCATATGATCGGTTGCCGAGTAGGCATTCTATACATTCTCCGTTTGTTCGATCGCTTAAGTTCGTCGCCTAATGGTGTATTTCGCAATTAATAATCTACACCCTAATAAGCAATCGGCTTTTGACTTGCGAGTAATGCTCTCGACTTTTCTCTCAAATGCGTGTGAGTCACATTCCCATTTTTCCAACAGATTAGATGATTCGGACACATGCGCTTCGAATCTTTGGTTGCAGTTGGAAAGAATTTGAATGGGGTAAAGCCTAAAATCATGTCATGATAAACGGGCCAGTTTAGCTCCGACATCCTTTTAACTTGAAGGGCGTTCTGTCCAACATGGCGAAACGTTTGCCCTATTGTACTAAATGTGGAGCAAAGGTGCAAGAAGCCGACAAATTCTGTCCCGTGTGCGGCACTAGGGTAACTCGAATTGTAATTGAAGAATTCTCGGTCAATGCTAACGACCTCATCGAGAGGGTTAAACAATTGATCCACGAAGGGAACGTAAACAGGATCATCATCAAGGATGACAAAGATAAGGTTCTGCTTGAAATTCCAGCCACTGTAGGCGTCATAGGAGCCGTTCTTGTCCCTTGGCTGGCAGCCTTAGGCGTGATAGCCGCGATGGCAACTAAGTGCAGAATAGTCGTGGAAAGAAGAGAATAGACCTTCTTTGGAACTATCATGATGACAAGATTGTTGCGGGCACCCAAGGGTCCGACAGGCGCTATTCAGTTTTTGCTGTCAGCAAAACTAGTCCAAGTAATACAAGCAGTGAGTTGAGGAACACGAAAAATGCGCCAAAGACCTGAAATGCTTGAAGGCTTGTGAGTACGTAGTACATTGAGAGTCCGCCTACGAGAATTATTATTACGCCAAAGAACCTCTCGAAGAGTTTTATCCAATAGCTGCCCTGTTCACTCAAGCATAGCCCTTCTAAACCATTTTGCCATTATTAGACATCGAACGGTTATTTTATAGTTTCGCCTGAAAGTCCCAAAATACGCGCGCTAAGTGAGAAACAGCGGTTTTCGACGTGCTTTTGTAACAAAATTGTGTAACAATCCTGTAACAAACCATTTTTTCCTATTTTCAAAAAGACCAATAAACGACCCATCATTTTAGACGACATTTTTGACTTTTGGAACAGTGATCCAGTTCTCTAAGGATCGAGCTTCTTTTCAAGGAATAGCAACGAAAAATTCCTTGTTTCTTGTTACACCTGTGTGCCAGGTTTTTTCTTGAAGAGTTTCTAACGTGATTATAGCGGAAATCGAGACTGCTCAAGGAACAGCTGTTTCCGCATGTTGCCCAAAACAGAAACCGTTCTCTGGGACAATAAACAACTCCAAGTAACGAGTTTTCCGGTGTGGTTGTGGCGCGCTACGCGTAATTTATCGCAGAATTCGAAAGCAATTTGTGAAGGTCTTGGTGGTTATTATCATCTGAAGGTGAGGCAGGCTTGGTGAGAAGGTCTATGGAATTTGAAAAAGGGCAGCTTAAGGTATATTCTGCTGGAGCAGTTGCTCCACCGCTCCGTGATGCGATTGCTATTTTTGAGAAAGACTCCAAGGCAAAATGCGACTTGAGAATAGGCAAACCAGAAGACCTTCTGAACGAAATTGCGAAGTTAAAAAAAGGTGACGTCTTCTCTTCGGGAGCGGAGTACATTCTCGATGACGCAGAAGACCGAGGACTAATAATCAAAGGCTCAAGAAAGAGCCTCGGGTATCGAAGATCGGTCATAATCGTTCCCCTTGGAAACCCAGCAAAGATCGCTTCTCTCAAAGAGCTTTGCAGGAAAGATGTTCGAATCGGAATCGCTGTTGAAGGATGCTTGAAAGGCGTGTGGGACGACGTGGCCAGCAAGGCGGGACTGACAGACCAAATACGTCGAAGCATCACCCACCATGCGAATGCATGTGGCTCTCTGATGAGTCTAATCCATTCGGACAAGGTTGATGCCATATTCGGCTGGAATGCCTTTCAAGGCGTGTGGCCAGACACTTGCGAGATAATCGAACTCCCCCAGAATCTTCAGGTCTTCAGAAGCACAGTAGCCGGCATAATATCTTATAGTGAGAATGTGAAGCTGTCTGAAAAATTCATCGATTTCCTGGCTTCACCCGCGATAAGAAAGATCTATGCCGACTATGGCTGGATCCACGAGCACAAATGATTCTCGCCTTATCAAGCAATTCTTTTTTCAAGTATCTTCGTGGAGATAGCAAGCAACACGACCGTGAACAAAGTCAACGCAGCAATGTCTAAGATATATGCGTAAGTTACTGCTGGTTGAGCGATGGAGCTTCTCAACGCTTCAACCGAGTATGTGAGAGGCAGGAAACGGGCAACGACCTGTAACTGAGAGGGCAAGGTCTCCAAGGCCGTGAAGGTTCCTGAAAGAAAAACCATTGGGAACCTCAGAAAGTTTGAAAGCATTTGCGCTTCCGGAACCCATTTTGCATAGGCAGAAGCGACGATGCCTAAGGCTGAGAATGCCATAGAAGTAAAAGCGATTGCAATAACAGCTAACAGAGGGTTCATCACAGCTATACCGGAGAGAGTCGCCAGAGGGAAAAAAACTGCACCTGCGAGTATGAGGCCGAAGAAGAAGCCTGCTAACACTTTTCCAAGAACAATAGTGAATAAGGAAATGGGCGCAGCTAACATTCTCTCGAAAGTTCCTGTCTGCTTTTCAAGGACCACTGCTACCGCTTCAATCGATGTTGTTCCGAAGAGCATTACCAGAGAAGTCAGCCCAGCTACGACCAGCTTTGAATTGATTTCGCCAGCCATGCTGAAGGCTAAGTACAATGAAACAGGAATCAAGAGGCCGTAGGTGAAGTTTGGTGCTTTGAAGTAGTAGACTTTTGCGTCCTTCTTTGCGATGTAGAATGCTTTGATTAGACTATCAGCCCAAGCTCTAGCCAAGACTTGTGGCCTTCTTGCCTTGTTCTTTTTCGGTCGTCATAACTTCGGGACTGAGTCCTGTCATTTCGACAAAAGCATCCTCCAAACTCGGGTTCAACGTGTTAATCGATACGATTTTCAAGCCGTTTTCTCTGGCAAAATCAATCATGAGCGGAACAGTCTCTGAAGTATTCCTCACATGGAGCTTGAATTTGTCTCCAACCTGCATAGCCTTGCTTACATATTTCAGGCTTGCCAGCTTATGTTCCAGATTTTGCGTCTGGTCAAATGAAACTTCAATGATTTGGTGCTTCTCAACGGAAGTCTTCAGTTTCTCTGGATTGTCAAGAGCAACTATCTTTCCTTGATTGATCATTGCGACGCGTTGGCATAGTTGATCAGCCTCTTCAATGTAGTGCGTGGTGAGAAAGACAGTAACTCCGTTTTTGTTAAGATCTTTCGTCAGGTT
>Ga0315277_10001625_pt1 | contig 32322 bp, 25 predicted proteins | sample YL17G05_15_MG_FD_203695 | JGI IMG/M metagenome (GOLD analysis project Ga0315277, IMG submission 203695) | Sediment microbial communities from Yellowstone Lake, YNP, Wyoming, USA - YL17G05_15 | ecosystem: Environmental > Aquatic > Freshwater > Lake > Sediment | place: USA: Wyoming | collected...
TCGCTCAATGTCATACACCGCCGCGCCTTCGGGGAAGGAATGATGTTTGTAGTTGATAGCCACGCCCTTATTCCACTCCAGCCCGCGATTGTAATAATAGGAGGCGAAGCGTTGCAGGTACGGCTCGACCACCACCTGCTCAATCCACCAGTCAAACCAAACGAGTTGCGGTTGGTATTTGTCAACCAGTTCGCAGATGCGGGCCAGCCAGTCCTCAAGAAACTTGGCGTTTGGTCGGGGCCTCCAATCCCGGCTGCGCCACGCCTCTGAGGTATGTTCGATGGGGCCAGGCGCGGCCGGGCCGTAAAAATCGGCGTATTGCGGGTCGCGCACGTCGGAATCGAACGTCATCCCACCATTGAAAAACCACCAGTGCTCGGCCCGGTGGCTGGATACTCCAAAGGCCAGTCCCTCTTTACGCACCGCTGCCGCCAGCTCACCAATGATGTCGCGTTGGGGTCCCATCTTGGCTGCCGTCCACCGGGAAAACGAGCAATCGTACATGGCAAAGCCGTCGTGGTGTTCGGCTACCGGGACCACGTATCTGGCCCCAGATCTCTTGAAAAGGTCTGCCCAGTGGGCCGGGTCGAACTTTTCCGCTTTGAACATGGGGATAAAATCCTTGTAGCCGAACTCTGAGTGGGGGCCCCACCTCTCACGGTGATGTTCAAATTCAGGCGAGCCTTCTATGTACATGTTGCGGGGGTACCACTCGTTGCCAAAGGCCGGCACGCAATAAACGCCCCAGTGGATGAAAATCCCGAATTTGGCGTCCTGGTACCACCCCGGCACGGTGTAATTTGCAAGCGATTCCCAGGTGGCTTCGTAATCGCTTGTCTCCCTGATGACACTCGCGAACATGGACGCCACCTCAGGCAGACACCAGGATAATATTGGCATATTGAATGGTGTCTGCGGTGCGGATCAATCCAACAGCATACGGCACACGCTTTTTCAACTCGTCGTGCGCCTCGTAGGAAACCGGTATGCCGGACATCGCCTGGGCGAATTGTTCGCGCACCTCTGGCGTGTTTTCATCCAGGAATTCCTCGGCCATGAATATCTCGCCGATCTCAAAGTCCGGCCGGATGGCATCGAGCACCTGCAGGACGGTGGGGACGTCGTTCACCAATGAGATATCCACTGTCTCAATGGTAGGCCAAAAGGGAAATCCGCGATCGGCGATTACCAGCATATTGGTATGCCGCACCCGGGCCAACAGGGATCTGATCTGAGGGTTAAGAATACCGTTTTTGATCACTGCTCTGCTCCTCTGAGAATCTATATTGCCGCGCAGCGTCTTCCCCTGCCAAGCCCTCCACATCACGCCACAGGGGCAACCTGATCTGCGCCACGAGCGCTCCCATTGGAGACCTCGCCGATCGCCTCGCGCAGGATGTCCGACTCCTCGGGCTCCCCGCGCTTGTACTCCCTGCAAATCCTTCCACGCCGCATGACGATGATCCGGTGGCTCATCTCCAACGCCTCAGTATAGTCCGAGGTCAGCATGAGAATTCCCACTCCTTGCTCGAGAAGTTCCTCCATTATCTTGTAAATCTCTCTCTTGCCGTTGATGTCAATTCCCCGGGTAGGTTCATCAAAGATAAGCACCTTGGAGTGAGCCCCCAGCCATTTGGCGACAACTGTCTTCTGCTGGTTTCCACCTGAAAGCTGCCTGGCAAAGGTATATATGTCAGGGGCTTTTATGCTCAACCTGTCCATGTATTCTCGGGCTTCAATGTCAACCTTTCTATGCCGCACCAGCCCGGCCACGCTCAAACGGTTCAGGCTGGGAAGAACATAGTTGTTGCGGATGTTGTGATTCTGTATCAGCCCGAGAGCCTTCCGGTCTTCGGGAAGATAGGCAATACCATTTGTGATCCCTTGCTCTGGATTAGAGCATCTGACCTTCTGCCCGTGAACGTAGATGCCCCCCGAGTCTATCGAGTCTACACCCGCGATTGCTCGTCCCAATTCCGTTTTGCCTGCGCCCATCAAGCCCGTCACGCCAACAATCTCGCCCTTTTTGATCGTAAGACTGATATCATCGAGTACGCCCGTGCGCGACAGGTTTTCAACACGGAGCGCGTCGTCCTGGGAGGGAGCCGCGAGGTTGGGGTACTGTCTCTTGATCTGGCCGCCGATCATGCGCTCGATCATCGTGTCAAAGGCCAGTTGCCTGATTTCATACGTGCCTACGTTTATGCCATCTCTCAAAATCGTAACTCGGTCGCCGACTTCATGCACTTCCCGATAGCGATGGGAGATATAAATGAAGCTTATCCCGTGCTCTTGCTTGAGCTGTCGAATCACCTTGAACAGGTCTCTCCGCGACCGGTCTTCCAACACATCGGTCGGCTCGTCCAGAACGATTACCCTGGCTTGGGTCGTCAGCGCGCGGGCTATTTCGACCATTTTCTGCTGTGTCACGCTCAGTTTACTCACTACTTCCCTTGGGGCCAGGTCAATGTGAAACCGCTGCAAGAGTTCGCCGGCCTGCTTGTACAGCTTCGCCTCGTCCACCACGCCCAAAACGGCCGACCGCATCGGCTCCATTCCGAGGAACATGTTCCGGGCAATGTCAATATCCCGGATCAGGTTGAGTTCCTGGTAGATGAACCGGAGGCCCTTCTCAATGGCCGCCTGAGGCGACTTGATATCCACTTTCTGCCCCTCAAGGTAAATTTCCCCTTCATCGGCCGGGTATGCGCCGCTCAAAACCTTAATCAGCGTGCTTTTGCCGGCCCCGTTCTCACCCAGGAGCACATGGACTTCTCCCGCCCGAAGCTGCAAGTTCACCCGATCCAGCGCGAGGACACCTGGGAATCTCTTGACGATGTTTTTCATTTCTATGATATATTGATTGGATTCAGGCAGGTTTTCCATATTCATTCTCCTGAGAGTCTCATCCGTAAACTTTGCGAATTCAGTCTCTCAATGTGGTAATTACCGTATAGTGCATTGGGGGCCTGCGAGGCCTTTTCAAGAGCACCTTCTCACATCCGCTCCAAGGCCTCGCAGGCCTGGACTGTACACGCCGGACAACTATTCAAACAGATTCGACGTATACCTGCCAGAATTCACTGCCTGGCTTTTTCTACGGCAAGTACTCAGCCACATTGTCTGCAGTGACGAGGATGCCGGGGATGAGGACTGTCTTCTCGACCGTCTCACCGTTGACGATCTTGATGGCGTTGTCGACGATCTCCTTGCCCATCCGCACGTTATCCTGTTTGACCGTGGCGGAGCCTTCACCCGCCTGGATGGCCTTAAGCATCACCGGCAGCGCATCGAAGCCGACGACGAGCACCTGGTCGGTCATGCCCTTCTGCTTCACCATCGCCGCCACAGCCGCTGCGCCGCCGTCGTGCGCCACGAAGATGGCCCTCAGGCCAGGGTTGGCCGTCAGCGTGTTCTGGGCGATGGCGATATCTTTCTCTTCGCTCCAGTCGCCCCAGTCACCGATCACGGTCAAGCCACAGGCTTCCGCTTTCGCGGTAACGCCGTTCTTGCGGGCATCGCCCGTCTGGTGGCCCACGCTACCGCCAATCACCAGGATCGTGCCTTCGCCATTCGTCTGCTGACAGATGTAGTCGCCGGCCAGACCAGCCGCAGACACGTTGTCCGTCTGGATCAGGCTTGAGATGTAAGGATCGTCGATCGCCGTATCCACTGCCAGGATCGGAATCCCAGCCGCTTTGGCTTTCTCGATCGTGTCTCCCCAGACGCGGTTGTCAACCGAGCCGATGATTAGCACATCCACTCCCTGGGTGATAGCGTTGTCCACGGCCGCCTTCTGCGCCGCCGCGTCCTGCGTCTCGGTGGTGAGGTCGATGAAGTTCACGCCCTTGGCGGCGGCTTCTGCCGCCGCCGCCTTGCCCAGCGTGTTCCAAAAGTCGTTGCTGGTGGCAAAGCCGGAGTAGGCAATCGTGATCGGCTTCGCGGTGGGTTGGACGGCCGCCCCGGTAGGCGTAGCTTGTCCACCACAGCCCACCAGGATCAAGGAGACGACGGCCAGAAGCGATACCAGCACACACATTTTCGTTTTCATGTTTTTTCCTCCAATTGTGTCATTGTTCTGATACTGTTAGGGTTACGCTTACACGTCGTTCGACATCATACTTGCGAATCCGGGTTCATTACATAGACACCTCCTCATCACTGAAGCTATCAGCCGGATGTAACGGGATCTGGCTTATCCTTCTGGCCAAGAGCGTCAGGCCTTTTCTCTGGCCCTTCTTTGGATAAAGTCCAGCCAGACGGCCACGATGATGACCACGCCAACCGCCACCTGCTGCCAGAATGACTGCACGTGCAGGTGAATGAGGCCGGCCTCAAGCACGCGGATAATGAGCACGCCGATGACGGTCTTGCCCACCCCACCAACGCCGCCGAACATGCTGGTGCCGCCGATGACCACCCCTGCAATAGCCCATAGTTCATACGAAACGCCGCGATTCACGTGGGCAAAGTCGACGCGGGCGGTATAGACAAGAGAAGATAGCGCGGCCATGAAGCCACTGATGCAGTAGTAGATGACCTTGTCGCGATTCACCGGAATGCCCGCCAGCCGCGCCACCTCCTGGTTACCGCCGATGGCAAACGCATGGAAGCCCACCTTGGTCTTTGTCAGAATGAACCAGACAATAGCAAACGCAATGACGGAGTTGGTCACTGGCCCCCACGTTCCTTTGCCAAGCAAGTCGAACGCCGCTGGGAAGCGGGACATGTCCACGCCGGAGCCGAGCATATTGGCGATGCCCCGGAAGATCTGCAAGGTACCCAGGGTTGCAATCAGGGTTGGGACGCCAGTCTTGGTGACGATGAGCCCATTGATCGCACCGCACAGCACTCCGGCAGTCAGCCCGCCCAGAATTATCAACGGCCACGGCGCATTGTCGAGCATCAATTGTCCTGCTACTACGGAAACCAAGGCGAAAATGGATCCCACCGAGAGGTCCAGACAGCCCGCGATGAGACACACGGTCATGCCGGTGGACATGATGAACAGCACAGCGGAGTTTTGCAGAATATCGGTCATGGCCACCCATTGCCGGAACGTGGGCGCAAGCACAAAAAACACGGCCATAAGAAGAAGCAAGCCTAGCAGCGGTGGAAGGATTTCTCGAACGCCCGCTGGGAGACGGGAGTATAGAGAACGCCGTACACGGTCGGCAGCACTTGTTTCTGTCACAGGGCTTGTTTCTTGGGGTTTCATGTTTTTCTCCTTAAGCAAAATGGGCCTCAAAACGCTAAGACCCTGCTGGAAACTTTTTGCATACGCCATCGCGTTTGCCGGCGCATCCTCGCGATGCACTGCCAAGAGAACCGTACCGGCCGTACTTGTGCACGGCCTCAGTCATCGTTACGAAATTCTCCGGTGGGATACCGTCCATGATGCTGGTGGAAGAACCGAGCACGTACCCGCCACCGGGCGACAGCTTGATACAATACTCCCGGACCGTCTCCTCGATCTCCTCCTTGCTGCCATACGCCAAGAGCGGCGTGTGGACGTTGCCGATTAAGGCCATCTTGCCGGCCCATTTCTGCTTGACCTCAAGAATATCATTGGACTCGGGCTCCACGGGATGGTTGACGTCAATCCCTATTTCATGCAGGATCGACATGAATGCCTCTGTCTTGCCATCGGTGTGCATGAGCACGAGCTTTCCGTGCTCCTTGGCCGGAGCGATCAGCCGCTTCATGCGATGGGGGAAAATCTCCACAAACATCTCGGGCCGGATCAGCAGGCCGGTGTTATAAGCGATGTCGTCGTTGACCATGACCAGCGCCAAGTCGTCGGCAAACCGGTCGCACACAGCGCGCATCACCTTCTCCTGGTGCTGCAGGAGGATGTCCATCAGCCTATCGAGGAGCGGGCGGTTCTCGTAGAACATGATTAAGGCATCGGTCATGCCGATCGCCAGCAGAGCACTGTCGAAGAAGGAGGTGAGGTTGGCAATGATCCCCACGCCGGTTCCCTGCGCGGCCCGCAGGTAGCGCTCCAGGTGCTTGAGCTGATCATCTAGCGACGGCGGGGGATCCAGGTCGTCCAGGTCGGCCATCGCCTTGATCGAGCCGTCCACATAGTGCCGCGTGCCATCGGCCGCGCGCCCGAACACGTTGTTGGGCCGCCAGTTAAAGTTGCACAGCACTGCATCCTGCCCCAGTCGCCGGGCGAACTCTACGTCATCCTGCGGCGTGATTGACTGCCCACCCTCAGCGGCATCGCCGATGACGTAATCAAGCTTGCGCTCCAGGACGTACTCGTACACCGCCTGGCTGGTAACCCACAGCTCAATGTGCGGCAGCCGGTCCGGCTCCTGGTGGTTGAGCGCCGTCAGCAAGCGATTGACGTCAGATTTATCGTAGTCAGAGGTCTTTATCTCCATACCAGCCCTCGTTGCCTCGCGGCTACCTACTTGGCGGGAGGTCACCAGCGTGGCCTCCACCTTCGCTAATTGCGCGCCTAGTATCCCATCAGAATCCCCGCAGAACCGTGCTCTCTCTCCTCGGCAGCCCCTCCTTGGGCAGCCGCTTCAGAACGACATACTCGAGGCCGTGCTCCTCACAGAACGCTCGCTTCTCCGGCTGGTCGCCGTCCTCGTTCACCGCATAGATATCCGGCTTGATCCTGGCGATCTCCGGCTCGGCGTCCATCCACCCGTGCCCCGAGGATATCAACGCCTGCTTGACGTGGCGGATGGATTGCACCATGTACCTCCGCTCGTCCTGCGAAAACATGGGGTGTCCCTCGCCCTTCAGCAACTTGATGTTGTCGTCATGCCCAACGACGACGTACAGGTCTCCCAGTTCGGAGGTCTCCTCAAAGAACCGGACGTGGCCCGAATGGAACCAATCAAAGCAGCCCGTCACGACCACCTTCTTCCGCGACGAGCCGAGATTCCTCGCTTCGCTCGGAATGACGGAGGGAAAGCTCGGAATGACGGGGGGAAAGCGTTTCAGAGCATCCTCTCTCACGACGCTATACGCCACCCCTCGCGCCTCGCAGTATGATCGCTTTTGCCTGGTGTCGCTCATCTCATCCACTGCCCACACATCCGGCTGGATATCGTTGACCTGGGGTATGGCGTCCCGCTCGACCTGTCCCGTCACCAACGTCAGTCCAGCGACGTATCGGATAGCCTCTAGCAAGTACATCCGCTCTGCTTGTGGAAACTTGGGCGGTTCTCCCTCTAGCCGCTGGATGGTCTCGTCGGACCACAACAACATGTGCAGACTTCCCAGCTTCGACGCCTCTTCCAAGAATCGGAAGTGGCGGGCTCTCATATCATCGAAACTTCCCGCTACGACGGCTTTCTTCATTGGTGTCTTGCTCTATCCTGCAACTCTAACCTTCACGCGGATCGAGCCCGGCACCTCTTCCTCCGACACGACGTAGATGTATCCGCCGCCACTGCCAGAGTACATCGCCCCCGCATAGCGGGATTGATAGTAGCCCAGGATCGCCATCAAATCAACGGTAATGGTCGGATGCCGCACCGTGTGTGGCAGGATGGCCTCCCAGCACTTCATACACTCGTTCATCGAGGTGCCCAGCCCCTGTGCGTCCCGGGTGACGATGGCGTCGAAGCAATCCTTGCCTGACTGCCCTAGCCTCCTGACCCACTGCGGGTCCAGGTTCTTTTCACCCAGTGGATTGTATCCGGGAGGGCGTTGGGCAATCGGCACCATGTGAATCACACCCTCCAACCAGCGAGCAACGCCAGGATGGTTATTCGACTCGACATGCACCGGGAAGTATCCTCCCTCATAGGTGTAGTCAAAATCGAGCCGGTTGACGCCGGGATGGATTATGCCAGCCATGTCCTGTGCCCCTGAAGGCTCCGGTTTACCCTTGTTCTCCAGGGCGTACAATTCTCGGACGAGCTCCGCTGGATCCCCATCCGGCAATCGCCCCTGCCATAACTCTATAGCGACCTTGCGCGTGCTGGTACCCATCCCGCAGCGATCCATAAAAAGGCACGTGGGCTCCAGGGCAACTACGACCATCGAGCCAGGCGGATAGGGATTGTGCTTTGACACGAACGGCTGGTCGATCCAACCGCCGGCGAATGCCATGCGATAAGGGATCTTGCCGACGACGTCCGTTATCTCCAGGACCATATCACGCTCCCTCACAGGAAAGAGCTAGTGCAGCCCCAATCCCGACGTATCGCCGGCCGGCGTCGGCTTGCCGGCCTTCCGATCGGCAACCTGCTGTTTGATCCAGGCGTAGGTCTTTTGCATCCCCTCATGCAGCGGCGTGCTGGGCTCCCACCCCAGCACCTGTTGGATGAACGTATTATCGCTGTTGCGCCCCGCCACGCCTCGCGGCGCGTCGAGGTCATACTTGCGCTCAAGCCTCACCCCGGCGATCTCTTCGATCACGTCAACCAACTTATTGATCGAGACGAGCTCGCTCGAACCCAGGTTGATAGGCGTGGCGATCAGGTCGTCGCAGTGCATGATCATGTCAACACCCTGGACGCAGTCATCAATGTACATAAAGCTGCGGGTCTGATGGCCGTCGCCCCAGATGGCGATCTCAAGATCGCCGGTATCCTGGGCCTCAACCACTTTGCGAGCCAGCGCTGCGGGAGCCTTTTCCCGGCCGCCATCCCAGGTGCCATACGGGCCATAAACGTTGTGGAACCGGGCGATGAATGTCTTTAGCCCGCGCTCGGCCCAGTATTCCTGGCAGAACATCTCGGACATCAACTTCTCCCAGCCGTAGCCCCGCTCGGCCATCGCCGGGTAGGCATCCGACTCTTTCAGCGCCTTGACGTTGGGGTCCTGCTGCAAGTCTGTGTTGTAGGCACAGGCCGACGAGGAGAAGAAATATCGTTTCGCGCCTGCCCGGTAGGCCGCCTCGATCAGATGGGTGTTGATCAGGATACTGCGCAGGCACTCGACCCGAAAGTTCTCGATGAAACCCATGCCACCCATATCGGCCGCCAAGTTGTAGACCTCGACGGCTCCCTCACAGGCCTGGACGCAGTTATCTCGATAGCTCAAATCCAGGCACAGGCTCTCGACACCCTCCACCCGCTGGTACCATTTGGGCAGCGGCTTCTTGTCCAAAGCACGGACGTGGGTGAACCCCTGGTCGCGGAAGTAGCGGGTCAGTGCCCCGGCAATGAACCCGCCGGCCCCGGCGATGACGATCAGATCATCGTCGTTGCACTTGATCAGTACGTCTTTCGCTTTGCGCTTTTCACTCATACCTGCTCGTCCTCCTCAGAAACAATTCGTGCTTGAAAGCGCTATATGGTATCGTCACCATAACAGACCAAAAGAAAAACTGCTATGGAAGTGTAACCTGAGATCGCCAACTCACCGTCCCGCTACTCTAGCACCTGTCCGCTCGATTCGCGGACGATGATCTCGATCGGCAACACGATCTCCTGATATGCCGCCGGAGCACCTCCAGATAGCCGCGCCAACAGTAACTCGGTCGCCTGCCGTCCCATCTCGTAGGCAGGCTGAGCGGCAACCGTGAGGAATGGCTCAACAACCAGGTCTGCGGGCAAGTCATCGAAACCCACCAAGGCCAAATCCTCCGGCACCTGCAGACCAGCGCCCCGCAGAGCCCTCAAAGCGCCGATGGCGATAAAGTTATTGCCAGCGAACAAACCACTCGGACGAGGCGTTCTCGCCAGCATCTGCTGCGCCATAGCGTGCCCGCTCTCCAGCGAGAACTTGCCATAGGAAATCAGCGCTGCATCAACGTCCAACCCTGCTTCCGTCAGTGCACGCCGGTAGCCGGCTACGCGATCCTCGGCCGTGGAAACTCCCTGGGGACCGCTCAACAGGGCGATCCGGCGATGTCCCAGCGACAGGAGCAGGCGTGTAAGCTGATAGGCGCCCTCTTCGGAGTCACAGCGCACCACGTCGGCCTGAGCATCGGGAATCTGGCGGTCCAGCACAACCACGGGTGTATCCTGACTCTGAACGAACCTGATCGGTTCAACTGTACTGCGAACAGGCACCAACAACACGCCGTCCACCTGCTTCTGCAAGAGCACACGCAGGTACTTGTCCTGCTCGATCTCCGACTCGTCGGTGTTGCACAGAATCACGTTGAAGCCGGCATCGCTGGCGGCGTCCTCCACCCCACGAGCGACCGTGGTCCAGAACGGGTTGGAGATATCGGTCAAGATCAACGCCAGCGTGCCGGTACGCTTCGAGCGCAAGCTGCGGGCCAACACATTAGGAACGTATCCCAGGTCAGCAACGGCAACCTCTACACGCGCGCGCGTCTTCTCACTCACGTAACCAGAGTTGTTGATCACCCGGGAAACCGTTATGGGGGCAACGCCTGCCCGTTTCGCTACATCACGTATCGTGGTCATGGATCAGACAACAGAACAGGGGTATGGTACCGTTTTCCTGGTACGCTTACCATTTTACCACAAGAATGCTCGGGCGTCAAGAGGTTCGGTTCCCTACCGCAATGATGTACAGCGCCGCTTCCTCCTGCCCGTCCAGCCCCAGGAGTTCGTTGAGGTCGTCGTCGTCGAAGGCGCCCACGGTGCAGGCCCCCAGGCCCAGCCCTGTGGCGGCCAGGCACAGGTTCTGCCCTACGTGCCCGGCCTCCAGCAGCACGTAGCGGTAGGCGCGTTCACGGTATTTGTAGCGCGTGCGCTGGAAGATGGCGGAGAGAACGAAGCAGACGGCGGCCCGGCCCAGGACCGCTTGGCCCAACCCGGCCTGCATCACACTGGTATGGGAATCGCCCGCCTGCACCAGTTCCAACGCGTGCTCCTGGACGGCGTAATGGTAGAGGCCAGGCTCCAGCCCGGCCACGTCGCGCACGACCGGATACAGTTCGATGGGGTAGAGTGCGCCGGCGGAAGGGGCGGCGCGCAAGCCCCGGCGCGGCTCGGTGATGCCCTGCGCGGCGTGCAGGAGGCGGGAGAGGCCATCAAGGGTGAGGGGCTCGCCCGTATAGTCGCGCACCGAGCGGCGGGCCCCGACGGTCTGCTCCAGGCTCAGCGCCTGCCAGCCGGAGGGGTCGGGGAGCGGGATGCGCGGCACATCGGGGTACGTTTTGGTGCGCGGCGGTTGGCGGCCCCAGTCGGGTGCTGCACCCAGGGCAGGGCCATGGCCGGGCTTGCTCCACTGGTGGTAGAAGGCGCCGAGGTCGGCGGCGCCGAGATCGGCGGCGCCCAGGTCGGCGGTCCCGGCAGGCGGTTCCGCCTCGCGCTGGCGGGGGGCGAGCCAGCCCAGGACAAAGCCTCCCACGGCGGCGAGGGTGGAGGCCAGGAGCGTGCGCCGTCCGGGGAGCGGCGTGAGCGCCTGCGCTGAAGGCACTGGTTGCTCTGTATTTTTCCGGCTCAAGGCAACCTCCAAGGGGCAAGTCAGCAAGTCGGCACATCAGCAACAGGCACCTGCCGATCTGCAATCTGCTGATTTGCAGATTTGCAGATTTGGCTGTGCATGGGTGCTTTCAATGCCGTCCGTGGCATTCAGTGCGTCGGTGATTCAACTATTTCAGGCTTCTAGCTGCTCTCGTACCTGGCGGAAAAAGGCCAGATTCTGACGGTCCTCCATCTTCTCGCAGAGTGCCTCCCCCTCCCGGCACAGGGCCAGGACGTGAGCGCGGTCCAGTTCGCCAGTTTGCTGTGCCAGCTCCACGTGACGCCGGACGGCGTTTGCCAGGCCGATCATCAGATAGGGGATGATACCTTGAGCACGGAAAGTCCCTATGGCCTCCTCAATGGCCGCCACCGCCTGACCCAACAGCCCCACCCGCCCCGCCCGCCCCTCCTCCAACCCCGCCAGGTCGCTGTACTGATTCGAGGCGTTGTTGAGGGACGATGCAAGGTCGGCCTGCAAGCCCAGTTCGCGGCGGATACGGACCGCTTCCTCAATGGCCGCTACCGCCTGACCCAGCAGCCCCACCCGCCCCGCCCGCCCCTCCTCCAACCCCGCCAGGGCGCTGTACCGGTTCGAGGCGTTGTTGAGGGACGATGCCAGGTCGGCCTGCAAGCCCAGTTCGCGGTAGATGGCAGCCGCTTCCTCACTGGCCGCCACCGCCTGACCCAGCAGCCCCACCCGCCCCGCCCGCCCCTCCTCCAACCCCGCCAGCTCGCTGTAGAAGACCGAGGCGTTGTTGAGGGACATCGCCAGGTCGGCCTGCAAGCCCAGTTCGCGGCGGATACGGACCGCTTCCTCAATCGCCGCCACCGCCTGACCCAGCAGCCGCACCCGCCCCGCCCGCCCCTCCTCCAACCCCGCTAACTCGCTGTAACAGTTCGAGGCGTTGTTGAGGGACATCGCCAGGTCGGCCTGCAAGCCCAGTTCGCGGTAGATGGCAGCCGCTTCCTCAATCGCCGCCACCGCCTGGCCCAGCAGCCGCACCCGCCCCGCCCGCCCCTCCTCCAACCCCGCCAGCTCGCTGTAGGCGTTAGAAGTGTTGTTGAGAGCGGTCGCCATGTGCGCATCGTGTCCAGCGGCACGGAAACCGGCCGCGGCCATTTGGCCCAGTTCCACCGCTTCGACCACAAGCGCCCGTCGTTCTTCTACAGTCCGTGTGTGAGGAACTCGGCCCCAATAGAACGATGATAGTGACCCGCGCAACAATCCCAGCGCCAGTGTTTCCCCTGCAATCTCCTGATGGGCAAACTGGGCGAAGCGATGGAAAACGCCCGGCTCCCCCGGCACCGCCTCCAGGGTCACGTCGTGGGCGACGAAGCCCTCCGCCTCCCGCCGGAGCCATCCTGCCCGCGCCAGCGCCTGGGCTGCTCCGTTCAACTCCCCCAGGCCGTGTCCCAGGACGTGAGTAAAGACGAGTTCCACCAGCCGCGCGTCCAGGGGGCAGGCGATCTGGCGCAGAAAGCGCAGTACTCCCAACACGTTCTGCATCACAAAACCGTTGGGCTGCTCCGCCAGCCGCTCGTAGAGGCTGCGCCAGGTCTGGCGCAGGTCGTCTGGCAAGCGGGCCACGTCCGCGGCGCGCACCGGCTCCCCTTGCGCCGCCTGGTCCTGCAATAGACGCCCAATCGCGATGGCAAAGAGCGGCCCCCCATCTCCGCGTTCGACGTGGCGGGCCAGGGCGGCAGTGGTGGCCCCATCGAACCCCAGGCCGTACATCCCGGCCACCGCCTGGGCCATGTCTGTGGCCTGGTCCGCATCGAAGGGCTGCAACTGTAGCGGTTCGGGGACGATCCCAGCCCGGCGGCAGAATTCGGGGGTCACCCGCTTCGCCACGTCCGGCTTGTGCTGCTCCCGGTAAGCGGCGAGCACGCGCACGCGGTCCCCCTGCTCAGCCAGTCGCAGCACCGCGTCGGCGAAGAGGTCGGGCTTGTCGTGGACGTCGTCCCACAGCAATTGGTAGGAGGAGTGGACGCGCCGCAACTGGGCCAGGAGACGGCTCAGGTCCTCGGCGCAGAAGTGGCGGGCGACGACGAGGACGGGCCAGGCGGGCCGGGCCAGCGCCAGTTTGACCAGCGCGTGGCTCTTGCCGCTGCCCGGGCGCCCCGCCACCAGCACACCCTGGTCGGAGTCCAATGCTGCGGCCAATTCCGGCCGCTCGATGAAGGGCTCCATCCTGACATCGTACGTTTGCAGCGCCCGGTAGAGTTCATCTTCGGTGGGCTGACGGAAGAGGCGAAACGGAGGTGCGCCAGGGCGGGGGAGGCCGGGGACGTCTTCGCAGGCCCGGCGCAGGGCTTTGTAATCCCGCTGGCCGGCGTGGGGCGCGATCTGGACCATGTGGGCCACGAGCAGATCCAGGGCGCGCTCGGCGGTGTCGTTGTCGGGCACTCCCTCCCGGAGGAGCCACCCGCGCAGTTCGCTCTGCCACTCGTCGGGTGCGGGGGCGCGCTGCACGTAGAGGTGCTTGAGGAAGGCCAGCAACTTCTCGTCGGCCGGCGCGTCCAGGAAGGCGGGGAGTTGCTGTGCCCACGTGCGCTTCTTGCCGGTGGACGCGGCGGCGAAGGACTGCCACTCGTAGTGCTGGCGGGCCTGCTCGAGCCACTGGCCGAAGGCCGTAATGGAGTCGTGGGCCTGGTGGTCCACCGCCAGCACCACCCGGTCGAGCGAGCCGGCAGCCAGGTCAACCTGGCCGGAGGTGGCGCCGCGATAGAGTTGGCGGAGCGCTTTGCCGAAGGGGGAGCCGGGGCTCCATTCCACGCGGACGGAGGAGCCAGATTTGGCCTGCACGGCCCAGGTCGCGCCGTCGAATTCGAGCACCAGGTCGTCCACGATGCCGGGGGCCTGGAACTGCACCCGGCGGGCCGCGCCAGGTGCCAGGCCGGCGTACTCACCCACCAGGATGTAGACACAGAACTGGACGCCCAGCCGCAGTTCGAAGGTTGCGCCGGCCCAGTTGGCCCGCCCGCCGGTGGATGATGGCTCCATGGCCTGCTCCTTTCGGTCAATGCCCCACGTTGCCCAGAACCGGGGCCATTGTATCATCGGAGTGGCCGATGCGCCAGTACAAGCCCCCCACGCCAGTGGGCGCCCCACAGTAGTGGGGGGTGCCGTGACGGCTGGCCCACGCTTGCCTGGCTTGGCCGTGGCCCTACCCCCCACTACGTGGGGGCGCCTCCTCGGCCCTGCTGCCCAGCGCCGGCTCTTCCAGGCCGGCGTTTCCCACTGCTGCCCCAGCGCTGGCTCTTTCAGGCCGGCGCTGCCCCGGCGCGCCCCCAAGTTTGCATAGAACGGCGAGCCGTGTATACTAACAACCAGCCCATTGCTAAGGAGACCTCGTGATCCGTTCCCTATACCGCGCCCACGACGGGCGCATCCATACCGGCCTGACGCCAGACGAACTCACCGCCGCGCTCCAGGATGTGGGTGGCCTGCTGTGGGTGGATCTCGTGGAAGAACCACCCCAGGTGTGTGAGCCGATCCTGCTCCAGACCTTCGGCTTCCACCACCTGGCCGTGGACAACGCCCTCGAAGAATCCCACGTCCCCAAGGCGGATGACTGGGGCCAGTACGTCTACCTCGTCCTGCAATCGGTCCTTTTTGACCCGCAGGCGGAGGAACTGGTGGCCACCCGGGAACTGGACATCTTCCTCGGCCACAACTACCTGGTCACGCACCAGCACCGCTCCATCCCGGCCGTGGACCGCGTGTGGACCGCCTGCGGGCGGGATGAGCGCCACCTGCAGCGCGGGGTCGGGAACCTGTTGTACCAGTTGGCCGACGAATTGGTCTCCGATGCCTTGCCGGTGGTCGAGCAGATTGACGACGAGATCAACCAAATCGAGGATGAGATTTTCGACCACCCCGGCCCGACCCTGGTCCAGCACATTTTCACGCTCAAGCGCGCCGTGCTCCACCTGCGCCGCACCCTCGCCCCGCAGCGGGAGGTGTTCAATAAACTGGCGCGCGGCGACTACGAGGTGGTGGACGAAGGCTGCCGCATGTTCTTTCGCGACGTGTACGATCACCTCGTCCGGCTGTTCGACATCACCGAAAGCCTGCGCGACCTGATCGGCGGCGCGCTCGATACCTACCTTTCGGTGGTGAACAACCGCATGAATGAGGTCATGAAGACCCTGACCGTCATCACCACGCTCTTCATGCCCATCTCGTTCCTGACTGGCTTTTTCGGCATGAACTTTTTCCAGCCCGCCACCCCGTTAGCCGCCTGGACCGGCCGCCCCGCCTTCATCGTGATGCTGGTGGTCACCGCCCTGGTGCCGTTCGGCATGCTCCTGTGGATGCGCCGGCGCGCCTGGATGTGATGGGTAAGATTGCGCCATGGGATTTCAGACGTTGATCGAGAACCTGACCAAAGAGCTGCTCAGCTATCTGCCTCGCCTGGCGTCCGCCGTCATCGTCCTGCTTTTCAGCTTCGCCCTTGCTACCCTGGTCCGCAAGGTTGTGCGATGGCTCCTTCGCCGTGCCGATCCTGAGGTGCAGCTTTTTGCCAGCAGGGCGACGTACATTGGCGTGCTGGTTGGGGGAGCGCTGTTGGCACTGAGTGTGTCAGGGCTACACATTGCCGCTTTGGCAACCCTGATCGGGGCCACCGGGCTGGCCGTCAGCCTCTCGTTGCAGGACGTGGCCAAGAATTTCGTCGCCGGCCTGTACCTGCTCATGGAACGGCCTTTCAGGAGAGGCGACCGGATTGTCGTGCGGACGTTTATGGGTCGCGTTGAGGGGATTGATCTGCGCACGACCACTCTGCGCACCGACGACGGCCAGCAGGTGATCGTGCCGAACACAATCATCATGTCCGAGGTCGTCCTGAAGCAGCGCGACGAGGAACCGGGAACTTGACTTACTGGAGCCAACCCACAGATAGCCTGCTGGCATCTTTGCACAGCACACCTGGCGGCCTTGCCACAGACGAGGCCAGGCAGCGACTGGAGCAGTTCGGACCCAACGTGCTGCGCGCCAGGGAGAAAGCGACCGCCCTGGGGCTCTTCCTCAACCAGTTCAAGAGCCCCATCATCCTCATCCTGCTCTTCGCCACCGGCGTGTCGGCGGTGGTCAAGGACTGGGTAGACGCGCTGATCGTCCTGGCCATCGTCTTCGGCAGTGCCGCCTTGAGTTTCGTCCAGGAGTACAACGCCAACGCCGCCGCCGAAAAACTGCGCGCCCGCGTGACGCTCAAGGCTACTGCCCTACGCGATGGCCAGCCGCAGTCTGTCCTTGCTGAGGAGGTCGTGCCGGGCGACGTCGTGCTCCTTTCTGCCGGCAGCCTGGTGCCGGCCGACGGCGTCGTGCTGGAGGCCCGGGATTTCTTCGTCAACCAGGCCGTGTTGACGGGAGAGACCTTCCCGGTGGAGAAGGTGCCTGGCCCGCTGGCGGCGCAGGCCAGCCTGGCGGAACGCACCAACTCTGTCTTCATGGGCACCAACGTGCGCAGCGGCAGCGCCCACGTGTTGATCGCGCAGACCGGCACCGCCACCGCCTTCGGCCAGATTGCCGAGCGCCTGACCCTGCGCCCGCCCGAGACCGAATTCGAGCGTGGCATCCGTCGCTTCGGCTACCTGCTCACCGAGGTGATGCTGCTCTTGGTGCTGATCGTCTTTGCCGTGAACGTCTTCTTGCGCCGGCCGGTCCTCGACTCGCTGCTCTTCTCCATCGCCCTGGCGGTGGGGCTGACGCCACAACTGTTGCCTGCCATCATCAGCATCAACCTGTCCAAAGGCTCCCAGGCCATGGCCGCTGGTGGGGTCATTGTGCGCCGCCTGGAATCTATCGAGAACTTTGGCAGCATGGACGTGCTGTGTACCGACAAGACGGGTACGCTGACCGAGGGAATCGTGCAACTGGACGGCGCGCTCGACGTGGCAGGGCAGCCGTCCGAGCAGGTCTTCCGCTACGCCTACCTGAACGCCCACTTCCAGACCGGGTTGGTCAACCCGCTGGACGAGGCCATCCTTGCCTACGCCGGTCAGGGCGACTTTTCCCCGCCCGCTGTGGCTGCCGCTGGCACGGGCGGGTCTCAGGCCCGCCCCTACGTCAAGGTGGATGAGATCCCCTACGACTTCGTCCGCAAGCGGCTGACTGTCGTCGTGGGGCAAGATGGCGACTCCCCCTCCATGATTACCAAGGGGGCGTTGGACCACGTGCTCGAGGTCTGCACGTTTGTCCAGGAGGATGGGGGCAGTGTGCCCTTGGACGATGGTCGCTTGGCCCACGTCCAGGAGCGCTACGCCGCGTGGAGCGGGCAGGGGTTTCGGGTCTTGGGCCTAGCCATTCGTACGGTCGAGCCTCAGGCTCGCCCCTACACCCGTGCTGACGAGCACGACTTGACCTTCGCCGGCTTCCTGCTCTTTTTCGATCCACCCAAATCCGGCGTGCAAGAGACGATCGCCGACCTGGCCGAACTGGGCGTGCGGCTCAAGATCATCACCGGCGACAACCGGCTGGTGGCCCGGCACACCGCGCAAGCCGTCGGGCTGCCAGTCACCGGGGTATTGACCGGCCATGACCTGGATGACCTGAGCGACGAGGCGCTGTGGCAGGCCACCGAGCGGGCCAACCTGTTCGTCGAGGTGGACCCCAACCAGAAGGAACGCCTCATCCTGGCCTCGCAGAAGATGGGCCACGTGGTCGGCTACATGGGCGATGGCATCAACGATGCGCCTGCCCTCCACGCGGCCGACGTGGGCATCTCGGTGGACAAGGCGGTGGACGTGGCCAAAGAGGCGGCCGACCTGGTGCTGCTGGAGCGGGACCTGGCGGTGCTGCATCAGGGCATCGTCCTGGGGCGCACCACCTTTGCCAACACCCTCAAGTACGTATTTATCACCACCAGTGCCAATTTCGGCAACATGTTCAGCATGGCCGGGGCCTCCCTGTTTCTGCCCTTCCTGCCCGTGCTGCCCATGCAGATCCTGCTCATCAACTTCCTGACGGACTTTCCCGCCATGGCCATCGCCGCTGATCGGGTGGATCGCGAGTGGGTCGAGCGGCCCCGGCGTTGGGACGTCCGCTTCATCCGTAACTTTATGGTCACGTTCGGCCTGGTGAGTTCCGTCTTCGACTACCTCACGTTTGGCACGCTCCTGCTCGTCGTCCGCGCCACGACCGGCCAGTTCAGAACGGGCTGGTTTCTGGAATCGGTGCTGACGGAATTGCTGATTCTGCTGGTGATTCGCACCCAAAAGCCCTTCTTCAAGAGCAGACCTGGTAGCTTGATGCTGATCGGCGTCTTGCTCGTGGCCGGGGTCACGTTCGTGCTTCCTTACTCCCCCTTGAGCGGAATCCTGGGGTTCACTCCGTTGCCTGTCTCGCTGCTCTTGATCCTGGCATCCATTACGGTGCTGTACGTCGCCACGTCCGAGATAGCCAAGCAGATTTTCTACCGGCGGGTACGATTCTGATGTTGAGGATTCGGGAGGGAATATGAAACGTATCGCGGTATTGACCAGTGGGGGGGACGCCCCCGGCATGAACGCGGCCATCCGGGCCGTCGTGCGCACCGGCATCGCCAAAGGCTGGGAGGTCTTTGGCGTCGAGCATGGCTACGTCGGCCTCATCAGCGGCCACATCGAGCCGCTGGGGGCGCGCGACGTGGGCGGCATCATCCAGCACGGAGGTACGATCCTGGGCAGTGCGCGCTGCCCCGAGTTCAAGACCCCCGACGGGCGCTTGACGGCGCTGCGCATGCTCAACCAGCATGATATTGAGGCCCTGGTCGTCATCGGCGGCAATGGTTCCCAGGCCGGGGCCTGCGAGTTGTCCAGGATGGGTTTCCCGGTGGTTGGCGTGGCCTCGACCATTGACAATGACCTGGTGGGGTCCGAGGTCACCATCGGCGTGGACACCGCGCTCAACATCGCACTGGAGGCCATAGACCGGCTCAAGGTCACCGCCTCGTCGCACCAGCGGGCCTTTCTCATCGAGGTCATGGGTCGCGAATGTGGCTACCTGGCCCTGGTCGCCGGCATCACCGGCGGCGCCGAGGCCGTCGTCATCCCCGAGGTGGAGACGGACCCCGAAGTGGTGGCCACCGAACTGCGTACTGCCTACGAGCGGGGCAAGCCCCACGCCCTGGTGGTGGTGGCCGAGGGGGCCAGGTACAATGCGGACGGGCTGCTCCGCTATTTCGAGGAACACCGCGAGCAGTTGGGCTTCGAGTTGCGCGCCACGATCCTGGGCCACGTCCAGCGGGGCGGTGCGCCGGGCGCTTTCGACCGGCTGCTGGCCACCCGCCTGGGCGCGGCCGCCGTCGAGAGCCTGGCCCGCGGCGAACGTGGCGTCCTGGCCGGCCTGGTCAAGGGGGACATCGTCACCACCCCGTTCGACGAGATCGTCGGCAAGAAAAAGCAACTCGATCCCGAGTTGGTAGAGTTGGCCCGAGTACTGGCAAAATAGGCTGGTTTGTGGGGTGGAATGATGAACCGTCGTTCGCGTCTTGTGGGGTTGCTTCTGTTGGCACTGCTGGTGGGGCTGGCCGGGGGTGTCCTGTTGGACCGTCAGGTGCTGTTCGCCGTTGCCCCACCCGGCAGTGTCCCGGCCGCTGCGGAGCCTGAATTTCAGTTGATGGCAGAGGCCTGGAACACGATCCAGCGGGACTATGTGGACCGGGCAGCCGTCCAACCCCGCCGTCTGACCTACGGCGCGGTGAGCGGCATGGTAAGTGCGCTGGGAGACGTGGGGCATAGCCGCTTCCTGGATCCTCAGATGGTACAGCAGCAGCGTGACTTTACGCGGGGCAAGTTCGAGGGCATCGGTGCTTACGTCGAGATGAAGGACGGCCACGTAGTCGTCGTCGCCCCCATGGACGGTTCCCCGGCCCAGCAGGCTGGCCTGCGTCCCGGCGACGTCATCATGAAAGTGGATGGCGAGAACGTCGCCGGCCTGCCTCTGGACCAGGTAGTAGGACGCATCATGGGGCCGGCAGGCACGCCGGTCACCTTGACCATCCTGCGTTCGGGCACCGGGCGTATGCAGGATGTCACCCTGGTGCGGGCCAACATTACCCTCGACAGCGTGACCTGGCAGCGCTTGCCGGGCACGACCGTGGCGCACCTGCGCATCGTGGCCTTCAGCCAGGGCGTCGCCCAGGATCTCAAACAGACCCTGGCGGAAATCCAACAGGCAGAACTGGCTGGACTGATCCTGGACCTGCGTGCGAACCCAGGGGGACTGCTGGATGAAGCCGTGAGTACGGCCAGCCAGTTCTTGGACACAGGCGACGTGCTGTTGGTAAAAGATGCTCAGGGGCAGACCACACCGATACCGGTAGAGCCAGGAGGCGTAGCGACAGGCATTCCGCTGGTCGTGTTAATCAATGGTGGGACGGCCAGCGCGGCCGAGATCGTGGCCGGGGCCTTGCAGGATGCGCAACGGGCCAAACTGGTCGGGGAGACCACGTTCGGTACGGGCACGGTTCTCAACGAATTCCCTCTTTCCGATGGATCGGTCCTGTTACTGGCCACCCAGGAATGGCTGACGCCCAAGGGGCGTGTCATCTGGCATCAGGGGCTGTCCCCCGACGTGACGGTCCCTTTGCCTCCCGACGTGGCCCCCTTGCTCCCGGCGACGGAACGGGACCTGACGCCCGCTCAACTGCAGAATAGTGGGGACGTGCAGGTACTGCGGGCGCTGGAGCTGTTGGCCGGGTCAACGGATGTCCAGACTCCGTGAACGAGGGAGGGGCAGAAGAGGAGCGATGGAATACGGAACACGAACCACGGAACACGGAAGGCCTTTAAGGTAGGGGCATGGACACCGATGGCATCGTTCGTCCTTATGAGCCACGAGACCGGGCCGCCGTGCGGCAGATCGCCTGCGACACCGCCAGCAACGGCGAGCCGGTGAGTTTTTTCAGCGAACGTGAGGTATTCGCGGATGTCCTGACGCGCTACTATACCGACTTCGAGCCGCAATCGCTGTGGGTGGTGGACCACGCAGGGCAGGCGGTCGGCTATCTCTCGGGCTGCCTGGACGACCGCCGGTACCAGCGGGTGATGGCCTGGCGCGTCGTTCCGGCAGCCTTGGTCCGGGCGATTGCCCGGGGGGCGCTTGCGCGCCGGGAGACGTGGCGGCTGCTGGGGGCGCTGGTGCGCACCTGGCGCAGCGGAGAATTTCACCAACCCGCGGCCCTGGCGCACTATCCCGCCCACCTGCACATCAACATCCAGCAAGGTTTTCGCGGCCAACAGATCGGGCCGCGCCTGGTAGGGCGATTCGTGGAGCAGGCCAGTGCAGCCAGGGTGAGTGGCATCCACGCCGGCGTGCACGAAGAAAACCTGCCCGCACGGCGTTTCTTCGAGCGCCTGGGCTTTGTACCGCTGGGGCACTATGCGGTGGTCCTCCCCGATGGCGAAACCTATCGCATTAGCGGTACGATCGTCTATGGAAAGCGGATGAATGCCGATGGCTGAGGAATCCACCGTTGCTGCGAAACCACGCTTGAACCTACGGGTGGTGCGTTACCTGTTGCCGCTGGTCCTGTTGGGGCTGGCGGTCCACCTGATCCTGCCTCAGATTACCACGCTCGAGCATTCCCTGCAGGTCATCCGAGGGATGGCCCTGTGGGCGGTGGCATTGGCTGTCGGCATGCAGGCCCTGAGTTACCTGGGCAGTGGGTACCTTCTGAGAACCCTCGTCGCTATCGCCGGGCAACGGCTATCCGTCGCCAGAGCCACGCTGATCTTCACGGCTGCCTCCAGCGTGGGCCTGACTGGGGGCGGGCCGCTGGGCAATTTGACGGTGACCTACCGCTGGATACGCGGTTGTGGCGTCAGCGCGGAGGGAGCGCTATTGGCCGGGTGGTTGCCCACCTTGTTCTACGACGCCACGCTGGTGATCGTGGGCATCTTTGGCCTGCTCCACTTGTTGATCGTCCACGAACTCTCGGCCTTGCAGGCGATTGGCTTCGCCTTCACCCTGGTGGTGCTCGTTCTGATCGCTGGCGTGGTCGTGTGGGGTGTGCACCATCGTCCGCAACTCACCGCGCTGGCCGTGCGCCTGGCCCGCCGCTGGGCCGCGCTGCGCCGCCGCCCCTACGACCGCACCACGACCGAAGTGGCGGTCGGGCGTTTGTTCAGCGCCTGGGACACCATGCGTGCCGGTGGCTGGCGAGGTCCGGCGCTTGGTGCAGCTATCAACACCGCCTTCGACATGTTGACCCTGTATTTCCTTTTCGTCGCCGCTGGTCATGCGGTCAGCCCAGGCGTCCTGCTGGCGGGCTACGGATTGCCCATCTTGCTTGGCAAAGTATCCTTCCTGCCGGGTGGGGTGGGCATCGTGGAGGCCACGATGGCGGCCCTGTACGATGGCCTGGGTGTGCCCGACGGGGTGACCGTGGTGGTCATTCTCTCGTATCGTTTTCTCTCGTTCTGGCTGCCGCTGGTGGCAGGTTTCCCGATCATTCCATACCTGCAACGCACCTGCGGGGGTGTGAACGATGGAACTGGATCAGAACAGAGTCTGTCTGTAGTGAGGAGGTGAACCATGATTCCATTGGGTGATGCTGACCGCCGTCCTTTGCGTTTTCCTGTGGTTACCATACTGATCATTGGGATGAATGCGCTGGTGTTTCTGCTCGAACTGGCCGGCGGAGACGCGTTTATCAACCGGTGGTCACTCGTGGCGGCCGACGTCGTCGCCGGGCGCAATTGGATTACCATCTTGACCGCCATGTTCATGCACGCGGGTTGGGTGCACATCCTGGGCAACATGTTGTTCTTCTGGGTCTTTGGGCCCGAGATCGAGGATGTGATGGGGCCGCTACGCTACTTGATCTTTTATGTGCTGGGCGGGCTGGCCGCCACTTTTGCGCAGGTCGCCGTTGACCCAACTTCCACGATCCCCAACCTGGGGGCCAGCGGCGCGATCGCCGCGGTCATGGGTGGATTCATGATCACCTACCCACGGGATAGGATTCGCACGGTGTTACTGTTCGGCTGGTTTGCGCGGGTCACCGTCGTGCCAGCCATCGTATTGGTGGGTTTGTGGTTTCTCACGCAGGTGTTTAGCGAAGTCGGTGCGCTGGCGCAAACGCAGACCGGCGGGGTGGCCTACATGGCCCACGTCGGTGGGTTCGTGTTCGGCATGATCTTTGCCCGCTTTTTCGAGACTCGCCAGCGCCGCATGGAGGAAGGGCTAGAGCCCTGATCAGCGCCCGGCGCTCGGAGAGAAAAGAGACGGAACACGCACCACGGAACACGTCGCACATGGGCAAGCATATCCTGATTGTAGACGACGATGCGCTGTTGCGCCGCAGCCTGGCCTTCAACCTCGAAAAGGCCGGCTACCGTGTGAGCGCGGCGGCCACGGCGGAGGAGGCGCTCGCACAGGTTCGCCTCGACCCGCCGGACCTGGTCCTGCTGGACATTGGCCTGCCAGAGATGGATGGGCTGGACGCCCTCCGCCATCTCCGGCAGCGCATAGCCGTGCCGGTGATCTTTCTCACTGCGCGCCGCCGCGAGTTGGACCAGGTGCTCGGGTTAGAACTGGGCGCCGACGATTACGTCACCAAGCCCTTCGACATCGCCGTGTTGGTGGCTCGCATCAGGGCCGTGCTGCGGCGTGCCGCTCCGCTGCCGGCACCGGCGCAGAAGTATGCCCCGTTGGTCGTGGGGGACCTGGAGATAGACCCGGCCGCGCACACCGTGACCGTGGGCGGGCGGCCCGTGGAACTGGCCCCCCGCGAGTTCGACCTCCTGCACGCGCTGGCGCTGGACGCCGGGCGCGTGGTCTCGGCAGACGATCTGCTGGCCCGCGTGTGGGGCGCGGAATACGCCGGTGAGCCGCAGGCCGTCTACGTCCACATCCGCTGGTTGCGCGAGAAACTCGAGGACGACCCCGGTCATCCTCAGCGCATCGTCACGGTGCGCAGGGTAGGGTACAAACTGGTAAGTAGTACGTAATGCGTGTCTCGTGGTGCGTGGTGCGTAGAACACGAACACGGAACACGCAACACGCAACACGGCATATGCAATGCGCGAGAGGTTGAAAATGCGGTCGTTACGTGCGCGCTTAATTCTGAGCCACGTGCTGCCTTTGCTGGTCGTGATCCCACTGGTGGGCGTCGCCCTGACGTACCTGGTCGAGACGCAGGTGCTGCTGGCGGGGCTCTCCAACGAACTGGCACGGCAGGCCACGCTGGTGGCGGGCGTCGCCGCCGATTATGCCCAGGTTTGGTCCGACCCACGCCAGGCCCAGGCTTTCGCCGCCTGGGTCGGGGCACGGATCACGGCGCGGGTGTGGCTGCTCGATCCGCAGGGCGTGTTGCTGGCGTCCACCGCTGCCGCTGACCAGCCTCAGGTGGGCCAGCAGGTCGAAACCCCTGGCCTCCGCGAGGTGCTGCTCAGTGGGGCCATCGTACGGGTGGATTATGGCCAGCAACCGGGAACGGGCGCGGCCGAGGTGTTGGTGCCGGTCTTTATCAATGGGCAGATCGCCGGGGTGGTCCGCGTGACCGACCCGTTGTCCAGCGTCTACGAGCGTTTCCCCCGCACGCGCACCTTCATTACCTGGGTGCTGTTGGGTGGGCTGGTCGTGGGCATCGGGGCGGGCTTACTTCTGGCCTTTGACCTGGAGCGCCCGTTGCGGCGGGCCACGCAGGCGATTTCCCGCATGGCCGGCGGCGAGGCACTGGCACCGCTCCCTGAGCAGGGACCGGCCGAGGTCCGGCTGCTGTTGCGGGCCTTCAACACGCTGGCCGAGCGCTTGCAGAGCCTGGAGAAGGCCCGCCGGCGGCTGCTGGCCAACCTGGTGCACGAACTGGGCCGGCCCCTGGGTGCACTCCTGTCGGCCATCCAGGCGCTAACCGGCGGCGCGGAGGAGGACCCGGCAGTGCGGCAGGAACTGCTCGGTGGGATGGACGCAGAAGTACGGCGCATGCAGCACCTCCTGGACGACCTGACCCACCTGTACGACCAGACGCTGGGTCCCCTGGAACTGGACCGCCAGCCTACCCCGCTCTCCTCGTGGCTGGCACAGGTCCTGGGGCCCTGGCGCGAGGCGGCCCAGGACAAGGGCTTGCATTGGCAGGTGGACCTCCCGGCTGACCTGCCAGTGCTGGAGATAGACCCCGACCGGCTGGCGCAAGCGCTGGGGAACGTAGTGAGCAACGCGATCAAGTATACGCCGGCCGGTGGTCAAGTCAGCGTGAGCGCAGGTACACAAGCGGAACAGGCCTGCATCCGCGTGGACGATTCCGGCCCAGGCATCGCACCGGAGGAGATGGAGCGCATTTTCACCCCCCTGTACCGCGGTGCGGCGGGTCGCCGTTTCCCGTCTGGGATGGGGCTGGGCCTGAGCATCGCCCGCGACCTGGTCGCCGCCCACGGCGGCCGCATCGAGGTCCACAGCACCCCCGGCGCAGGCAGCACCTTCACCCTCTGGCTCCCCCGCTGACCCCGCATCTGATTCCCCAAGCTCCGTTCCGGCGTCTCCGCCCCCTCTCCCCTGCTCCCCTGCTCCCTTTCTCCCCCTCCCCTCCCTCCCTTCCTTAATCTTCCCTTAATCTCGCCCCTATCCTCCCTTAAGGACAAACCACCCCTGTCTGTGGTATGCTACTCTGTGCGCGAAGAGGAGTGGAAACTTGCTCTGCGCGCAATGGTTGCAACAGATAGAAACGAGGAGGTTAGAGATGAACGTAAGAAAGTCAATGGTTTGGATGGCGCTGATTGTGGCGCTTTCGCTGGTGGCCTTGCCGGCCTGCGGCGTGATGAACGCACTCTCAGTGCCAGGCGCGCGTGCGCTCGCTCCGGCGGCCCCCGCCGTTGCGGCGACGCCCCAGCCGACGGCAGTCGCGCCATCGGTGGCGGGAGGAGCACTGGCAGCGTTGGAAGGCGCGCTCGAGCGCGTCTACCAGGACGTCAGCCCATCGGTAGTGTACATCGAGGTATTGCAGACGCAGCAAGTTGGGTCCGGGCTGCCCTTCTTCAGGCAGCCTCTGCCCCAGCAGCAGCCGGAGGAGCAGTATCAGCATGGTTCGGGGTCGGGCTTTGTGTGGGATCAAGAGGGCCACGTCGTGACCAATAACCACGTGGTGAATGGGGCCGACAAGATCGAGGTCACGTTCTCCGACGGGACGACGGTGCCGGGGACAGTCGTGGGTACCGACCCGGCCAGCGACCTGGCGGTGCTGAAGGTAGAGCTGCCGGCCGGGCAACTGTACCCCGTGCGGATGGCCGATTCTACGCAGGTCAGGGTCGGACAACTGGCTGTGGCGATCGGCAACCCCTTTGGCCTGGAGAATACCATGACCGCGGGCATCATCAGCGCGTTGGGGCGCTCGCTGCCGGCGGAGTCCAATAGCGGCGATGGGTCTTCCTACACCATCCCTGACGTCATCCAGACGGACGCCCCCATCAACCCAGGGAACTCGGGCGGCGTGCTGGTGAATGACCAGGGAGAAGTGATCGGTGTGACGTCGGCGATTGTCTCGCCGGTGAGCGCCTCGGCGGGCATCGGGTTTGCCGTGCCTGCGGCCATCGTCCAGAAGGTTGTGCCGGTGCTGATCACCAAGGGTAGTTACGAGCATCCCTGGCTGGGTATCAGCGGGACTACGCTGGACCCCGACCTGGCCCAGGCCATGAGCCTGGACGCCAATCAGCGCGGCGCGTTGGTGATTGAGGTGGTGCCCGGTGGCCCGGCAGAGCAGGCCGGCCTGCAGGGCAGCGACCGCCAGGTCACCATAGACGGGCAGGAGCGTCAGGTGGGTGGCGATGTCGTCGTAGCGCTGGATGGGCAGCCCGTCAAGACCTTCGACGACCTGGTTGCCTACCTGGTCCAATCCACGGAGGTCGGGCAGAAGGTCACTTTAACGGTGCTGCGTGACGGGCGCGAACGGCAGGTAGAGGTGACCATCGCTGCCCGTCCCGGTGCGCAGGCGGAGGCTAACCCTGCGGCAAGCGAAACGGCACCCGCTGGGAGTGCCTGGCTGGGCATCGCAGGCGTGACCGTCTCGCCGGAGGTGGCAAAAGCAGCCGGCCTGGCTGAGGATCAGCAGGGCGTCCTGATCGAAGAGATCTCCAGTGGTAGCCCGGCAGACAAGGCGGGGCTCCACGGAAGTACCGAGCCGGTGACGGTCCAGGGCCAGCGATTGATGGTGGGCGGCGATGTGATCACGGCCTGGGATGGCCACCCGGTGACGCAGATGGAGGAACTGAGAGCGCGGGTCGGCGAGGCCCAGGTGGGTCAGGAGGTCACCCTCACCGTCCTGCGCGACGGCGAGCAGGTCCAGGTCCAGGTCACCCTGCAAGCCCGCACGACTGAATGATGTGATGAGGTTCTAGCGGCAGACCAACGAACGCCCCGGTATCCCCGGGGCGTTTGTGCTAATTGCTCCTCTTTGCTACTCAGGTTATAATTGAAGATAGGTTCCTGGTGACCTTCCCCTGGATTGGGGCATCTTGTCAACGGTGAGGAGGTTAAGTGATGACTCACGATCGTATTGAGATCAGCCCGGCGATCATGTTCGGTAAACCGGTCATCAGAGGTACGCGCATTACCGTGGAACATATCCTGCGCAAACTCGCCGGAGGAATGACAGTGGGCGAGATACTGGCTGACCACCCACACCTGACACCCGATGACGTATACGCTGCTGCTGCCTTCGCGGCCGACTATCTGGCCCAGGAAGAGATCGTCTTTGCCGGCGGGGCACGTCTATGAGATTCCTGGCCGACGAGTAAGGTTCGTATCCGTCCGCTGCTGTTGAGTGGAAAAGTCGGGTGATACCAACCGTGAAGCCTATCAGCATCCTGAACGACGTTCTCGGCCCTTGTATGCACGGGCCCTCCAGTTCGCACACCGCTGGCCCCTTCTTCATCGGCACGCTGGCCCGCGCCCTGTTGGGTGACGAACCCGCCCAGGCCACGTTCACCTTCGACCCGGGTGGCTCCTTTGCCGAGGTCTATCGCGAGCAGGGGAGCGGCCTGGGCTTTGCCGCCGGCCTCATGGGCTGGCCCATCACCGATCCGCGCTTCCCCAGGGCGCTCGACCTGGCGGCCGCACAGGGCCTCCAGATCGCCTTCGCCGTCGAGCGGCTGCCCGACTCCGACCACCCCAACACGGTCGAGATGCGGCTGGCCTCGCACAACGGGCGGCAGTTGCATGCCGTGGCGCAGTCCATCGGCGGCGGGGCGGTGGTCTTTACGCGGGTCGCCGGCTGGCCGGTGCACCTGACCGGCGACGCCCACGAAGTGTTGGTGGCACTGGCAGAGGAGGCTGAGCCGGCCGTGCGAGGACTGCTAGCGCGGGATGCCCGGACGACGGGGGAGCCGGCGCGCCAGGCCCGCGATGGCCAGGTATTCCTGCACGCCCGGCGCCGCTCGCCGCTGGAGACAGGCCTGCGGGCCGAGTTGGAGGCGCTGCCGGGCGTGGACCGCGTGTGGACGGCCCCGCCGGTGTTCTTCGTGCCGTGTGGTGAACCCCTGTTCGCCAGCGCTGCCGACATGGTCGCCCTGGCCCAGGAACGCGGCTGTTCCCTGGGCCGGATTGCGCTGGCCTACGAGGCGGCGCTGTTGGGCCTGGAACAAGGCGAGGTGCTGGACGAGGTCCTCCGGCGCTTCGACGTCATGCGGGCGGCCGTGTACCGGGGACTGGAGGAAGACCTGCCGCCGATGCAACTCCTCCAACCGAGCGCCGGGCAGGTCTACCGGGCGGAAGCGCAGGGGCGGGTGGCGATCGGGGGCCTCCACACCCGTGCCGCGGCCCGCGCGATGGCGGTCATGCACGTCAACGGCGGCGGGGGTGTGGTCTGCGCGGCGCCGACGGCCGGCTCGGCGGGCGTCATCCCCGGTGTGCTCGTGACGCTGGCCGAGGAGCGCGGCTTGAGCCGTGAGCAAGTGGCGCTGGCGTTGCTGGCGGCCTCGGCGGTGGGACTGATCGTGGCGGTGCGGGCCACCTTCGCGGCCGAAGTGGCGGGGTGCCAGGTGGAGATTATGGCCGCGGGCGCCATGGCCGCAGCGGCCGTGGTGGAGGCGGCGGGCGGCAGCGCGCGCCAGGCGGCCGACGCGGCGGCCATCGCCTTCCAGAACACCATGGGCTCCATCTGTGACCCCGTCCAGGGCATCGTCGAGATCCCCTGCCACACGCGCAACGCGGTGGCGGCCTCGGCCGCTTTCGTCTGCGCGGACCTGATCCTGGGCGGGTATGCCAACCCGATCCCCCTGGATGAGACGATTGACGCCGTGTACGCCGTGGGCCGCATGCTGCCGCGCGAACTCAAGTGTACCGCGCTGGGCGGCCTCTCGCTGGCCCCCTCAGCGCTGGCCATGTGCCGCTTGAGATGATGGACGGAGTGGGTAAGAAGGAGAACCTCGTGCCCAAAAGCCTTCAAGACATCCTCAAACTGCGCCAACGAGAAGAGTTCGTCGGGCGGGAGGAGCAACTGGCCTTCTTCCAGGCCAACCTTACCTATACCCCTGAAGACCCCCGCCGTCGCTTCGTCGTCAACGTCTCCGGGCAGGGAGGTGTGGGCAAGACTTGGCTCCTGCGCCGCTTCTCCAAGGTCGCCGAGGAGGCCGCCGCCGTCACCGCTTACGCCGACGATGCGCAGGACGACGTGCCTGGGGTGATGGGAGCCATCGCGGAGCAATTCGAGGCCCGCGGCTATCTTCTCAAATCCTTCGCCGAGCGGTACCGGGTCTACCAACGGCGGCAGCGCGAGATCGAGGCCGACCCGCAAGCCCCCCAGGGCTTCCCCGGCGTCTCCGTGCGTTCCCTGGCCAAGGGTGGCCTGCGCCTGGTCCGCCTGGCCCCCGTCGGCGGCATGGTGGCCGACCTGGTGGACGAGGATACCGTCTCGTCCCTGGCCGAGGACCTCGCCGCCTACGTCACGCGCAAGATTCGCCACAAAGACGAAATCCGCCTGGTGCTGGAGCCGGTCGAGGTCCTCACGCCCCTGTTCCTGGCCGGCCTGCGGGAAGTGGCTGGCGGCCATCCCATCGCCCTGTTCTTCGACACCTACGAACGCACCGGCGACTTCCTGGACCCCTGGCTGCGCGACCTCCTGGAAGGCCGTTGCGGTGACGTGCCGGCCAACATCCTGATCGTGGCCGCCGGGCGGGACGAACTGAGCCACAACTTGTGGGCCCCCTACGAGGGGGCGCTGGCCCGCCTGCGCCTGGAACCCTTCACCCGCGAGGAAGCGCGCCAGTACCTGGCCCGCAGAGGGATCATGGACGAGCGTGTCATGGAGGTCATCCTCCGCCTCTCCGGGCGCTTGCCGCTGCTGGTGGCCACCCTGGCGGCCGAAAGCCCCGATGATCCGCACGAGGTGGGCGATCCCAGCGGCGAGGCAGTCGAACGTTTCCTCAAGTGGGTCGAGGATCCGCAGAAACGGCAGGTGGCGCTGGATGGGGCGCTGCCCCACTCGCTGAACCGGGACGTACTGGCCGTGCTGGCCGGCGAGGAACAGGCCGGCCCCCTGTTTGAGTGGCTGCGCGGCATGCCCTTCGTCGAGAAGCGCGGCGCGGCATGGGGCTATCACGACGTCGTGCGGGCGCAGATGCTGCGCTGCAAACGGAGCGAATCTCCCAAAGGGTGGGCCGACCTGCATGGGCGGCTGGCCGGACACTACGAGGGGTTGCGCGACGGCCTGCAATTGGGCGAGGCCGGGCGCAAAGACGAAACCTGGCAAGGCTATGCACTGGAGGCACTCTACCACCGCCTGTGCCAGGCTCCCCAGGCCGCCCTACCCACCGCGCTCAGCGGCTTCCTGGTTGCCTTGGACGCCCATCTCTCGTTTGCGCTCCGCTGGGCAGAGGCGATCCAGGGGGCTGGCGAGGATGCCGGCAACGCACAAGTGCAGCAGTGGGGCCGGCGGCTTGAGGAAGGGCTGGCGGCCTATGACGAGGATCGCTACCAGACCACGGCCGAGATGTTCACGGCGCTGTTGGACAAAGCCGACCTGGAGCAGCACTCGCGCTCGGTGGCGCTGGACTGGCGTGGCTACTTGCGCTACCTGACCGGCCAGTACCCGCCGGCCCTGGCGGACCTGGCGGAGGCGCTCCGGCTGGCTCCAGACGAGGCGGAATACTGGACCGACCGCGGCTCGACCTACCTGCAGATGGAGCGGTACGAGGAAGCCCTGGCCGACTTTAGCCGGGCCATCGAATTGGACCCTGCCGACGTCGAGGCGCTGGTCCGCCGGGGTGAGACCTACCGGGAGATGGGGCGCTATGCTCTGGCGCTGGCCGACTTTAATCGGGCGATTGAGTTGGAGCCGGACGACGCCGAGGCCATCGCCGGCCGGGGCTGGGCCTACTGGCCACTGGAGCGCTACCCGGAAGCGCTGGCCGACTTTGATCGCGTGATCGAACTGGCTCCCGACGATGCCTGGGCCATGGCCAGCCGTGGCCTGACCCACCGGCTGATGGGGCAGTACGAGCAGGCGCTGGCGGATTTTGACCGGGCCATCGCCCTGGACCCCGGCGACGCCTGGGCGATTGCCCATCGCGGGGAGACCTACCGGCTGATGGGGTGCTACGCGGAAGCGCTGGCCGACTTTGAGCGGGCCATCGCACTGGAGCCGGACCAGGATTGGTATCTCTACGACCGGGCGCTCACCCGGCGTGCCCTGGGCCAAGTGGACCTGGCGCAGGCGGACCTGACCGCCGCCATCCAGGTGGCCCGCAGGACGTACGATCATGACCCTCGAGACCTGCCCAACACCTTCAACCTGGCTCTCTACCATCTGACCGTCGCAGAGGCGGAGGAGGCGGAGCGGCTGTACCGGGAGGCGCTCTCGGGGGGTGGTTCCCCCTATCACATCCGCGAGGCCATCCGTGAACTCGACGATTTCCTGGCCCTCGTCTCCGACTATCCCCAGGCCCGCGCCATGCGGGAGTTATTCCAGGAGCACCTGCAGGAGCCGTTGGAGGACCGGGAATGATTCCAACCCTATGGGAAACCCGGCTCCGCCGCCGCGGATGG
>Ga0315277_10001627_pt1 | contig 32295 bp, 42 predicted proteins | sample YL17G05_15_MG_FD_203695 | JGI IMG/M metagenome (GOLD analysis project Ga0315277, IMG submission 203695) | Sediment microbial communities from Yellowstone Lake, YNP, Wyoming, USA - YL17G05_15 | ecosystem: Environmental > Aquatic > Freshwater > Lake > Sediment | place: USA: Wyoming | collected...
AGAATCAGTGTTGTTGTAATCTCTTGCTTTTCTGAATTTATAAATAATAAAGAATATCCAAAGTTTTTTAAAGTTTAAACCCATTTTGCTTGAGTTAAAAAGAGGCAATCAGCTGAGATGCCAAACGAACCAAAAATTATAAGCATGCAAAAGGCTTCTTTCTTTAGTGGAAAAAGAAGAATAGGGTTGGATACAAATGTCCTGATCAAGCTTTACAATAACCCTGGATTATTTGGCTATGAAGAGGCGAGAATCTTCAATAAAAAAGACGTGATATTTATCCATCCAATCTCTGAATACGAATTATCTAAGTATATCAAAGAAAAAGGATTTGATAAAGAATCTGCGAAGTCTGAAGCTAAAAAATTCTTAGGTGAGCATAACATCAAAAAAGTTTATTGTTTTATACCCAATGAGCATATTAATAATTTTGAGAGCGAGTGCAATGTAAAATTTAAACAAGCAGGAAAAGAGCATTTAAAATGCCATACTCCCGATTCTATTATACTGCTAGCATTTAAGAGAAAGGGCATCAATAAAGTGATATCTACTGATGAAGCATTTAGAGAAGGCGCCAGTCTATTGGGTATGGACAGCTCAAAACTGCCATCTTTGGATTATGCAATTTCAAGAGAGTTAAAAAAGATTTTTGATTACAGAAAAAAATATTATAGAAAGAAGAGGCATTAACTTTTATTAAGAAACTCTTGGACTTTTTCAGAATCTCCCTCACATTTTTTGTATAGCTCTTGCCAGCTCTTTTCTCTTAATAAACCTGCTTTTTGTGTAAGGTTTTTTGATTCTTCATCTGATAGGTTCGCAGATAGAAGCAATTCAAAATCTGCTAAAGCTAGTTCTGTCTTGACAGTTTCTTCTGTATTTTTATGGGCAATTGCCAATATTTCCTTTTGTTTGCTCTCTAGAAAATTATTCAGCTGCGTGGAACTTATTTGATTTGTTTGCATTTTATTTTCTTATTTTTTGAAGCTTTTTTGGTTTATAAATTTTTGTATGAGCTTTTAAATCAGCCTTATTTTCCATTTTTTATTCAAAAGTTTAGTTCTTGTTTTTTTAATTGTGGTGTAATAAGATAATGCATTCTTCTTTTTTAACAAACTTAATAACTTATTGCTGTTTGTCAATAATCCAGCAAGTTTGATTACCTTGATGCTATTATACCTGATTGCATAGCCAATTAATTTCTTCTTGTCATATTTCACATTTTTAATCCTATCCACAACATCACTCAATCCCCCAAGATATTCAGGGTAATCAAGGGCATCAATTATCGTTCTTTCTTTGTCAGAATAAGGGTATTTATGCTCTTTTGAGATGCCAAACATTTTTTCTTTATTTATCTTGAAGAATTTAAACTTCGAATTCAGGATTTCCCTGTCTGCAGAGTATTTTGTGTTAAAAACAAACATTTTGATTGGAATTTGTTCTGTAAATCCGTGCAGATTAAATGCATTATATAGGCCAATGTAATAATTCTCAGACTCTAAAAAATGCTCATTAATCTCAAAACTATCTATTCTCGCAGTTTTATCAACAGAACTTATCGGGATTACAGCATAATTGCCTTTTTTAAAAGAAACAAGCCTTTTTTTCTGCAACATGGATTTGATAAGGTATCTGGGATTCTTTGATATTTTGAACTGAGAGATTAAACTAATCAGCTCTTCTCTTTTAATTACCTTGTATTTTTTATATTCCAAAATGCTTTGTAATCTGCCCTGAGTAGGAGTCAAGCTTAAATCCTTTGTTTTTTCCATTTTCGATAAGTACTTATTTACTACCTTATCTAAAATAAGAAAAAAAGGTTTTTAAACCTTTCTGCTGCTTGTTGTGCTTCCTCTTGTGCAAGAACTTCTGATGGTGTTGGAATGCCTTTTCTTTTTGCGAGATCTTCGAACTCTTCAAGATGTTTCTTGAGCTGCTGCCTGTTCAGCTCTATTCCTGATTTTATCCTGTAATGTCAGAAATGCTCACTGACGTTTGCATTTCTGATCATCCCAAAAACGAGCGCTGTAGGCGCATCGTTTTTCTGATACTCTGTGTAAGAAATATCTTTTTTTCCATTATTTTTATTATTTTTTATGGCGCTGCTGCCCCTGAAATCCTTGAGCTCCTTAATGTTGTTTAGCTCTTTTGTCTCTTTGTTGTTTGGCTCTTTATGGTTGCTATTGTTATTCTCTTTTTTGTTATCCCCATTCTTCTCTCTTTTATTTCCATTATTTTCTGGCATTCTAACATTCCCATCACCTCTATTTCTCTTAATTATCTTCTTCTATATAATAAGCACAAGAATTTAAGGGTTTTTAATTTTTGTTGTAGTTGATAGTTAGGGTTTTTATAGCCTAAATCTCCTTTGAACCCCCTCAATCCCCCACTCAAAACCAAGTCCCACATAGCTATTAAAAAAGTTCAAGTTATATTCCAAAAAATAAAGTGTTGTTTAGGCATGCCTAAACAATTTTAAACTGCTCTTTCTTATTAAATCTATGGAGACAGAAATAATCTCTATTTATAGAAAAGAAGAGGACATAAAACAAATCACAAACAAGCTAAAAGGATACTCTTTTGATTCTATTAAAAAACATCCTCACTTTGAATTTTCAGTCATGGAAAAATTAACTGATACTTCTAAACTAAAAGAAACTTTCTCTAAATTTGAGCTTGTGAAAACCATTGAGTTTCGGAGAAATAAAAGAAACCAGGAGCATTATAGTCTAAACTATGAATTAGAAGACGGAACTTTTGTTGTTATGTCTATATTTTTTGAAAAAGATGCCCCAGTTATACTTAATGGATTTCATGCGCAAACAAACTACAAGCGATTTGAGAAAAGCCTGTCCAAGAATTATGCAAGTAAGTTCAAGTAAGATGTCTTGGATTAATTAGCAACCATATTTGGCACGAATATCCTTCCAAGGGGTATTTTTATGGTTTCTGCATTAACTGTAACAAAAACAAGGCCCATAAATAAGTTATTTTGCTTCGGCATTATAATTAATACAGATTCCTTTATATTTTCTGCAATTTTGGGATCGATTCCAGATTCTTTAAGCATTTTTGAAAAATTTCTTATCTGTATACCGACTATTTTTCCTCTTCCAGTAAGTGAAAAGATTAAGTCATCAAACATAAAATTTTCTTTTACAACTTCGTTTTCTTCCCTGCATGAGAGTATAATGCTATCGTCTATTTCATTATAAGAAAATCTGCACTTTTTTTCCATGACTCTCTTAAGAATCAATACATTTTAAACCTTACTGTTTTTCCCGTTACCTTTTTTATTGTTCTCTTCTGGCATTCTAACATTCCCATCACCTCTATTTCTCTGATTTATCTTCTTTTTAATAATCTATATAATATGCACAAGAATATAAGCCTTTTTAATTTTTGTTGTAATTGATAAGAATTAAGGTTTTTATGCTTTATTGTGCTATATTAATGTTAAAGATTCAAGACATGAAAAAATATGATTTTTCAAATACATTTTTATACTTTATAATGCACTTATAATCATGGAAAAGTTTGGGGTATATCATTCTGAAAGGTTTGATAAAGAGCTTTCTCGATTTGACAAAAAATTTCAGGAAAGAGTAGATAAGATTGAAGATAAACTTGTTGAAAATCCCTATTATGGCTCTCCTTTTGGCACCCCCTATTTTAGGGAGACGAGATTTGAAAATTATAGGATTTATTACTTAGTTTATCATGATTTAAAAGCAGTCTACATGGTTGCAATCAGCGACAAGAAAGACCAGCAGAAAATAATAAACACAATAAAGCTTTTCATGGATTTTTTCAGAGAAGAAATAGAAAAAATTGTCCAAAATGATAAAGCCTAGCTTACTTTACTCTTCTTACTCTTCCTTCTTTTACATCTTTGAGGCTTTCAACTAGCTGTTTTAATAAGTCTAGGTCTATGTTTGCCTGCATTTTTAATCTGTCATATTCTGATTTAGGTATGCAAATTGTTTCTTCCATATTAGCTGTAATATTTTAATCCTTAAATAGTTTTCGGCGTCCCTTATCCTCCACCTCCCGCCCGTCGCCCCTTCCATCCCCTTCTAAGCCCTCCCACCAATAAAAAAGTTAATTATATTTCTAAAAAAAAGATATTAAAAAAAGTTGGGTTTAGTTTCTTTCAACATACTCCCCGTTTTCATCATAGAATGCATTACCGTAAAATTTCTCCTTTTTTTCAGGGTGAAAAAGATGCGATTGGTACATCCTGTTTAATGCAGTAGTCACTTCTATACCATCTGAATTAAGCGCTCCTTTGCAAGTTCCTTCTAAAACATAATTAATGCCTTGTTCTCCTGCATCCAAAGTTATACCCATAAGCTCTGGGTCCAGCTGCCTTCTAGCCATTTCCCGAATTGTAAAAAGCTCCAGCCTAGAGTTTACCCCTCTGCCACCTACTCTTGGGACTATCTCCCTGACTTCTGCTTCAGGCCTATTGCACCTAAAAAATCCATATTCTTTTCCTTCCATTTTAACTCCTTTTTGAATAATCTATCATAGCTTCCAAACTATTTAAATCTTTCTATTTGTTACTATTTTAAAGTAACAATAGAATTAGGGTAATTTAGGTGCTACACTTTTAAAGCTTTCTGATGCATAAATGTTTCTACTAGAAACATTTATATACTAAAGGTGTATAATTATACACTATAGGTGAATAGACAAAATGCTGACTAAAAATGAAAAAAAAGTTTTGAGAATGTTGTTAGCCTCGTTTGGAGAAACGCATTCGATTAATCAGATTGCCAAAGAATGCTCTCTTGCGCCCAATGGTGCCTTAAAGCTATTAAGGAAATTTGAAAAAGAAGGAATTTTAAGTCCAAAAAAAATAGCCAACATAAAATCTTACTCGATAAATTTTGCTAGCGAAAAGGCAAAAAATGTCCTTGAATTGGCTCTTATTCCAGAGTTAAGCGGAAGAGTGAAATTTAGGTACGAAGATTTAAAGCCGTTAAAAGAGATAACTGCCTCCTGCATTTTATTTGGCTCTTATGCTGACTTAAAAAAAGAGCCGAATGACTTGGATATATTATTTGTTTTGGATTCCAAGGATTTTAAGAGATATAAGGAAAAATCTTCGCAGATTTACAAGACTCTTCCGGTTAAGGTGCATGACATCCTACAAACAGAAGAGGATTTTAAAGAAAATCTTGAAAGCAGGGATAAAGTGGTTGTTGAGATATTAAAAACAGGAGTGATATTATGGGGCACAAAAAAAATAATAGAACTTACTGAAAATGGGTATAAAAAACAAGCTTAAAAACTGCCTTAAAGAAGGGGAAAGAGGAGAGCGGCACAAAGGGCTTAGAAAAATACAAGTTTCTCAAGAAATTGTAGAGGGCCATGTAAAAAAAGCAATACATAATTTTAATGCAATAGAAGTTTTTCATAGGGTTGGATATTCTGACTGGTCTGCATCGGCCTCTTTTTACTCCCTCTATCATTTATTGCTGGCTCTAGCTGCTAAATTCGGTTTTGAATCAAGAAACCAATCCTGTACATTTGCATTAATAGGAGATTTAATAGAAAAAAAAGAAATCTCTTTAACAAAAGAAGAATTAAAAGAAATATCTGACAAAGATGTTACAGAAGACTTGCAGCATAGCAACAAAATACTGGACATCCGGGAGAATATGCAATATTCAATTAAAACTTCCTTAAACGAGCAGGAATTTCTATCCTTAAAAGAAAGAACTAAGGCCCTGTTTGGTAAATTAAGAAGCGAGGTTGAGAGATGATCCCAAGAATTTAAGCCTTTTTAAGCTTTTTTTAAGCTTAAAGTATCCTTCCTGCAGTCCTCATTGATTTAAGCTTCTTTTTCCCCCGCATAAATTCAGAAATTTCATCTGGAGATATCCTCTTAAGCTCTTCAACTGCCTTATCTTCCAGCCTTTCGACTTCTCTAGTTTCTCTTCCTAGCACATTTCCTGCTTGTTCATAGCTATAAGTATAGCCGTCAAAAAGCCCAAGTGTAAATGCAATGACTAATGCAGATTCTGCAGAGACAAGCTGGTATATTCTTGCTCTTGCAGTCCACAACTGCTCGCTTGTTGCCGAATTTACAACTGCCTCACTAACTCCTATATATGTAAGGAACTCTTTTGTAGCATCATTCTTACTGCATGCCATTTATTTATCCAGAATCATCGGTATAAAAATTTAATGTATCTGAAGAAGGCACTGCTTTGCAATATCCAATATTCTTCTGTCCCTTTCTCCTCTTTTTATCTCCTCTTCAATAAGCTTTCTTTCAGCTTCATTTCTTGGATTTCTTGCAACCTGGCTCTTTCTTAAAGAAAGTGTTTCAAGCCTGCTTTTCTTGGTATGTGTTTTTGTAAAATGATGCAAGGCAAAATATCCGCAAAAAACACAAAAATCCTCTTGGTCTTTTAGTTCATAAGTTAGTTGAGGAGAATTTACTCTGGATAATATAATCTCTCTCCTTCCTGTCTGATAAAGAAAATGCCCATCTTCATGCCCCCAGGATAAAAGATAACTCGAGCCGTCTTCACAAAATCTTTTCATAAAAAGCACATTCATCCTGTACTCTTCCCCATAGGCTTCCATTATAACAGGAGTGTAAGAGCCCATCACAGCTGCTTCTCTTGTTGCCTCCATTATCTTTACTTTTCTTCCTGCAGCAGCTGCAATATTTCTTACTGCTCTTAATGGGCTTTGCGCTTCTGACTTTAAGTAGAACTCATTTTCCATTAATCTTACCGAGACATCAAACTCTAAAAGGTAAGCTAGGTCTTTGCTGAATCCATGAGATACCAGCCTGTCTGTGATTATCCTTCTGTTTGCTTCCCTTGCTTTTTCATCAGCTGGTTCAGCTAATCCTTTAAAGTCAAATACCTGTTTCCAATATCCAATATCTAAGTCTGCCATGTTTATCTTTTAAACCTCTCCACTAGCTCTCTCCACTCATCCCATATCCTATCTCTGATTGGCTCAAATTTCCTTGCATCTTCCACTGTCCTGAAAACAGCGACATCTATCTGTATATTCCTAACCCTCTCTTCATCAAGCGAAACAACCCCAAAACAGAACTCGTTTGTCCTGAATCGTTTAGGCAGCCCTTCAGAATAATACCCCAAGGCGTCATCAATAAGTAGGCAGTGAAACAGATTCCTGTTTTTAATTTCCTTAACTTCTTCTAAAAATCTTTGCGCTTCTTCAGTGTAGTCCAAGCCAAAAGAGAGAAATCCTATGCTGTAGCGGTCATTTCTCTCGGCGCCAGGCTTAAAATAATGGTAATCTCCGAATTTTCCATAGCAGCTTTCTATAGTGTAAAAAAAAGGGAGCGCATTTGAGTCAACTATTAAAGTTCCAAACTGCCTGTCAATATCTCTTTTTCTTAAGCCCCTCAATTGTGCAGCTTTTCTCTTCTCAAAATCCTCAATTGGCACTAATTCTAATTTCATTTTAAATCATCAAGAACTCTTAATCCCTTGTTAAAAAATAGTTTTGGAGGTTTTTAAGCTTGTTGCTCAATAAAAATTCAAAACTTATATTTAGTTAATTTTATTAACCCTATTTTCATATAATAATCATGAAAAAAGAGGCAGTTGGCAAGATTCAGCCAATAAAGAAATCTAATAATAATCTTATATTAGCTATAATCATAATTATATTATTACTGCTGGTTGTATTTGTCTTAGTCTATCTTGGTTATAATTATCTTGTTCAACCAATTGAGCCAAATGAAACAGAACAAAATGACTCTTACATTAATGACACTATCCCTGTCAACGATTCAGGCATTAACGATACTTCAAGGCCGCCCGTGTGCGGGGATGGTAAATGCACTGGAAAAGAAAGCTACACTAACTGCCCTGCTGACTGCAAGAAACCAACTGGGCCTGGCGGGGGTGGAGGAGATAACCCTCCTCCTTCATGCACTCCAAATTGTGCAGGAAAGCAGTGCGGAAGCAATGGTTGTGGAGGCACTTGTTCACCTGGATGTGGAGCAGGATATGAATGCAATTCAACTGGAAACTGCGCTTTAATTCCATGCACAAATGAAACAGGATGCAACGCAAGAGGAATGTTCTGCTCTGGAAATATGCCTTATAACTGCACAAATACTGATTTGGATATCTGCCTGGAAAGAATCAACTTAACTGTATGTGCTGCTGGATGGCAATGTATGAATGGCAGCGCTGCAGGATGCGAAGAAATAAAAGATTGTACTGCAGCTACAGTAGCCAGCAATTGTTCATCTTTCTTTGGAGCTTGCTCTTATGGTATTTGCAATTCAACATTTAAATGCGAGATAGTATATAATCAAACTGGCTTATGCAGAGAAGCTTCTGGAGATTGCGGGGCAGTTGAATATTGTGCAGGCAACTCAGCAGCTTGTCCTGCTGATGCAAATTTAAGCGGGAACATATGCAGAGCTTCAACTGGCGCATGCGACGTGTCTGACAGGTGTAATGGGCTGACGAACAGCTGTCCAGCTGACATTTTCAATTTATCAACAACTCTTTGTAGGAATAATATATCTGAATGTGATGCTCGAGAGTTTTGTATTGGCGGAAACAATGCTAATTGTCCTGCTGATGCAAATAAAACCAATGGAGAAGTTTGTTTTGGAGGGCTATGTCAATCAGGAAAATGCATCTTAAATTGTGTGAACGAGACTGGATGCTCTTCTGTCGGTCAGTTTTGCTCGGGAAATACTCCTTATATTTGCAGCAGGGGAGGAGACGGGTGCTTAGATAGGACTGATCTTGCTGTATGTGCTGCTGGATGGCAGTGTATTGTTGGAAGCGGATGCGAAGAAATACCCCAATGCAATTTTGATAGTGATTGCAATTCTCTTGATAATGTTTGTTCTTATGGAATTTGCAATTCAACTAAAGGATGTGAAGTAAGATATAATCAAACTGCTGATTTATGCAGAGCTTCAACTGGTCCTTGTGATTATGCAGCAAAATGCACAGGAACTTCAGCAGCCTGCCCAACAAATCCATTTAATCTATCAACAACAATATGCAGAGCTTCAACTGGTGTATGCGATGCTGTTGAGAAATGTTCAGGAAGTTCAGCAGCCTGTCCAAATGACATATTCAATTTATCTACAACAATATGCAGAAATAATATATCTGAATGCGATGCTCAAGAGTTCTGCAATGGAAATCCCGCTTGCCCTGCTGATGTTAATAAAAGCAATGGAGAAACTTGTTTTGGAGGAACTTGTCAGTCTGGAAAATGCGTATGCATTCTAAACTGTGCTGGAAAAGAGTGCGGGGACAATGGATGCGGTGGCACTTGTCCGCCTGGATGTGCTGCCGGGGAAACTTGTAATTCAGCTGGACAATGCATTTTATTATTAGAAACTCCAATCTGGTGCGGATTCCATGCACTGCATACTACCTACAGCGATGGAGTCATAAGCTTAACTGATAGTGTTAATAGCTTAAAAACTTATTATGACTGCGGCTCAACTAATGACCATGATACCTCTTTAGACCAAACAGAATGGACTAATATGATAAATACAGCAAATTCTAACAATGTTAACAATAATTTTACTTATTTTTTCGGGGCTGAGTGGTCTGGAAGCCAACATATACACTATATAACCATGAATCCCTCTTCTGTTCAAAAAGATGCTGCTGATGTGGATTTTAACCAGGTTTCAGAATTAGCTTCCTGGCTTTCAAAAAATTCCGGCGTTGCTCAGCATAACCATCCGGCAAGGACTTCCGGAGGAACTGATTTCAGCAACCCTGCTAATTACAATGAAACTTGGATACCTCTTGTGGAAATAAAAAATGCAAATGCATGGCATTGGAATTATTATTGGGATTGTGCAACTGGTTCAGGTTGCTCAACTTCAGTAAATCCCTATATCCCATCTGGACAAGTTGCTGGCTCTACCGGCTGGATTAAATACGCCTTAGACAAAGGCATCCATTTAGGATTCAGTTGCGGAAACGATGATCATTCTGCCCTTCCGTTTACTCCTAATTGCTATACTGGACTTGCAAATGCCAAAACTTGGACAAGAGAAGGAGTTTATGAAGCATTAAAGGCGCGCAACACCTGGGCAGCTGAAGATAAAATCTGGATGGACCTTAGGGCAAATAATGGCTTCCAGGATTTTCTGATGGGGGATATTTTTAATACAACCTCTTCCTCAATAACAATAAGATATTATATTAATGCAACTCCCGGAAATACAATTACTAAAGTAAACCTATTTTATAATGGAGTTATTGTTAATGTAAGCGATTATTCTAAGCAAAATATAAGTGGAAGTATAACTCAAAGTTTGACAAATAACAAGGAAGATTATTTGTTTATTGAAGCTATCCAAAGCAATGGTAAAAGAGCCTGGAGCAGCCCTATCTGGGTGACCTATCAAGCATGCACACCAAGCTGTGCAGGAAAACAATGCGGAAGTGATGGATGCGGTGGAACATGTGCTCCTGGATGTGCTGCTGGAGAAACATGCTCAGCCGGACAGTGCGTTTTAGCTGGCTCTTTTAATTTTGAAAACAAAAGACTGAACATAAGCACATCTACAATGGACTTGGGAATAGAAGGAGGGGCTGTTGTTTATGTTAAAGACAAAGCTTCAGGAGAGACTTTAATTAATACAAGCCCTTGGACAAACAGGCCTTCTTTTTCTCAAGGTTTTGTTCCTTCTTCAACAACACCTGTCACATTTTCACAATCGGGCAGCAATAAAGGAAGATTAACTTACACTATCTCTACTGGAAAGTATTTGTATATAGATGTTGCAATAGACAGTTCTGGAGAAATATTATTAAATTTAACAGGAACAGGCTCTGGGATTGGCGGATATATGGATATTCCGCTAATGAATTTCCAGAAACAATCTGTAATCCTTGGAAACGGGCACAAGTATGTTCGCTCTGACGCAGATACAACAATGACAAATAACCGCGGTTCTTTAACAGCTCCAAACATGGTTGTACTGGAAGGAAGTAATTCAGTAATCTCTGCCTGGCCAGAAGCAGTATTCTATAATTCAATTGAAAACATACAACTGCAGCATAAAACAGGTTATGACAATGTAATCCTTCAGACAAAAAGAGATCCTAATAACACTAATCCAAATTTGATTCTTTCCACTAATTGGAGAATTGGAACTTATTCTGCATGGAATAAAGCTGCAAAAAGATGGAGAGTGAAATTTGAGGAAAGGACAGGAGCAAAGCCCTTGTGGGAAAACAGGGCAGAATGGGTAAGAGATGTCCATGCAGTCTTTTATCCTAGAGGAGACACGTCAGATGCTTCCTATTCTGCATTAAGGGATATGATTGTTCCTCATAATAGATTGTTAATGTTCTTATGGCAGGGAAACAGGATTGTTTTATATGGAGACCACACTCTTGCTGCTAAAATAGCGCTTCCAACTGATAAACAAAAGCAGTTAATGGCGCAAAATGGATGGCCCCTTATGCTTTATCATCCATATTTCTTAATTTATAATGAAGAAGGCGTGCCTGCAAGACTGAATGAATTGTCTTCAAGTGGCTATCTGCCTGCAGGATATCAATTTAATCCAGATTATGAAAGCACTGCTGCAAATTGGTTTAATTACTGGTCCAGCGATATAAGAGCATATTATGGCCAGACTCCAGCATTAGATGTCATTCATCCAGGCTCTACTAAATTCAAGAATTATATAGTCAGAAATTTTGCTAATTATTGCGACTTGCATAAGTGCAATGGCTCTTATTTTGATGTTCTTGGGGTAGATGCAGGAAATTCTTATTTTAAGAATATTCCGATTGTAGAGGGGCAGGATTATGTTGCAGGGGAAGAAAGCGCAATAAGAAAAATAGTTGAAGCACGGCCAGATTTAGCAATCATGAGCGAATACCAGGCGCCATGGCAATTGCACCAAGTCTTTTATTCTTGGGAAAGCACAAGAAACCATATGAGATCGAGCGATTATTTAAATCATCCTTTAAGAGTTGCGTTATCGGGAAGCTATTCCTGGCTAAAAGAAGATAATTACATCAATTTCGAAGGAGTTGATATGGGAAATGATGTTCAAAATGCATTACTGGGCACATTGCCATTAATTTCCATAGGGCCAGACCTTGGAGAAGGAGCTTATCCTATTCCTGAAGAAAGAAAAGTCTGGAGCCAAGCAAGAGGAAAATTATTCTGCGATGAAGAGCTTTTCAATGATATTCCAGACACCTGGGACAGCGATGCTCTTGCCTATTACAAGAGCCAGAGAACAGGAAATTGGTTTAAGGCAATTGTGAATAATGGGAATTTCCAGTATGTGGAGAAATTTTCAGATGGAAAACAAACAATAAGACTCTCAAATAATTCAATTAACACCCGAGTATGCAATGAAGGAGCAATAACATCCGAATGTTTCTGTGGAATGGCTTCGTATAATTCAGGATACTGCTGCAACCATCAATGGAAATCAACTGCTTGTACCGCAGCTTTAGCTTCACAATCTGACACTTCGCTTTCATCAAGAATAATAGATTTTTTCAAAAACATTTTTACAGGAAACGTAGTTAAGGATATAACTGGTTATTTCATTAAAAGTTAATTTTATTAGAAGTCTTTTCTAATTCATTTTTTCTTCTTCGTCTTCAGTGTAATCGTCAAGAATGTCCTGCATTAATCTGAAAAGTTCGAAAACATCAACTTCCTTATGCTTATCTTTTATCTCCAGCTCTTTTGCAATATTGATTGCATCATCTAATTTATCCCCGTATTTATGCCAGGAAAATGCTCCTGATATTGTATAGCAGCTTTTTCTTATATGCTTTTTATCCTCTTTTGTTCTCGCTGTTATTTTAGAGCATAGTCTTGCGACTCTTTTTTTAAGCTCTTCGTCTTTTATCATGCCATGATCTGCATTTTTAAGCTCTGCTCCTTCCAGCTCCTGCCTGAGCTCTTCTAGCTCCTCCAGCTCTTTCTCATTCAGCCGAAGATACGGTTTGTCAGTGTTGATTTCTATCTCTTTCATAGTTCTGTATAAGAAAAACTAGAATTTAAACGTTGCTTTTCTGGATGATATTAATCTATTGCAGTAATACTTAAATAAACAGATTACAATAAAAATTTATGCCGAGAATCCATTATAGGACTTTGTACAAAGATCCTAAACTAAAAATAACTCATTATCCTGAACATGCACCAGAGGAACCAGAACATACCTTAGAAATCCTGGATTCAAGTATACGCCTGCATCACTATGGCCTTAAAGAAGGGGCGCTGGCTCGGATGGCAAAAGTTTCAGACAAGCCCTGCGAAGTAAGGAGAGTGCTGGATCTGCAATGCAAGCATATCTTCACCTATCTTCTTGGCATTCGCGTAAATGCTCAAGCATTTTCAGGGATTGTAAAGCAGGCATATGAAAAGCAGGAAGCTCTTATGACCCGGTCTAAAAGGAAAGCAAGAGTTTAATTTTTTAAAATCAAAATACTATAACTTTATAGTAGTAAATGAGAAACATTTATAAACTCTTTTTATTAATTCTATTCATGGGAGAACGTATTTCTCACGCAGGCGGATTAGAAAGAGAATTGGACCAAAGATTTTCTGGAAGATGGGCGGTTTCGGCGCCTGAGTCTAAAACTGAAGAGAAACAAACAGTTACAACAAGACAAATTCTAGTTGATTCTCAACCAATAGGAACATTAACCGTAAGAACTTACAAAGCTGGAGATGTAGAAAGAGTCTATTCAGTGTTTTATGATGGAAAGATGCCAGGATACGATAATCCTGGCAGAACACCAACAATTTCAATGCGAGCTACTGAAAAGGTTCTGGGCAGGGGAATTAGCCCTGATGATGGTACACAGCCAAATGATACTCCTAAAATTCCATTATATCGTTATGATTATCATGCTCTTGGTTTAGCAGACCATGAAGTTCTTGCTGGCAAAGAAGATGAATATGCCAAAGCGTTAGCAGCAACAGCACTGGCTGGGGCAGGCTTGTTAAATGCTGCATTTAGAGCTGGAAGAGGGGAAGAGTAAAAAAGAGTTAAGAAGCTGGCCTTCCAATGTACTCTGCAGCAGCATAACTAAAAACATCCAGTCCATTGGTTAAAAATACGAGCCCGCCATACAAAGTGGACTTGTTATGGTATAATGCCCCCATTGTAATAAATCCTAGGCCCAGATATGTTGTGCATCCACCTAAGATATACATAATTGCGAGACTTATTTTCTCCCTTTTGTTTGGATTCTTTGCTGTTAAAGCCACCTCTTTATCTGCAGTTCTAATGCCACCAGCAACATTTGCTGCAGTAATAACAAGAGGAACAGCTTTTCCATTAATACTGCAGCGTCTGTTGCACAGGCCTGCTCCAGGGGCATACAAGGTTCCTCTTAAATTCCTCTCATCTACCACTCTCCCTAACATTCCTGCAAGGCCTTTATTCCCGCTTACAAGAAAACCATCCATTCTTTCAATTAGGCCTTTTCTTTCTAATCCCATTTTTACTTTATTTCTTGATTTTTCTACCTCATAGTTCTATTTTTTCTTTTTCTAAATACTTCTTGATTTAATCTCCCTATGCCATGGTAAATAGTATCTTCAGTTATAAGGAACCTTAATGAAACATAGGGGCAGTTAGAAGGGTTATTGGATTTGCAAACTACACTAACTTTCACGCCATCTCTGGCTACTTCTGCATAAACCCTTCGATTGTTTAATTCAACAGCATACTCTCCCTTCAAATCCGCCACTCTGTAACCCTCCGATACTAAACGTCTATAAAATTCTCTTCTAAGAGCATCATTGCGTTCATATTTTAGTCTCCTTTCAAGGCTCTCCCTCAGAAATTGAATTGTCTTTTTTCTCGCGCCCCTAGCTATAAATCTCTGCCTCATTATAAGGAAACTAGCAACCTCCTCCCTTTCTAACCAATCAATTGTTTCCATTTTTTCACAGCATCGCTCTTGCATAAGCCTGTTTTATTAAAGCTATATGGTCCTCAGGCATAAGCCTATAAACGTGTTCTGGAGCCATTTTCTCCCCATCAGCTCTTGCAGCTGCCACAAGCAGCCTCACCTGGTCATTTAGGTCTGCCTGCTTATCTTCTCTTAAATTTTCACAAGCAGCGCAGACTGCTTTGTCCCTTATCCAGCTTTCAATGGGATAATCTTTTGTTAGGTCAAAAGTCATCATAGCCTCTTTTACAGACCTCGTTCCAATAACTGCAAGCAACGATCTTCTTTGAGCGTATCTTTCAAAGTTCTGTGCTATCGCGCTTCTTGCTATCGCGCCTGCTCTTTTTCCATACTCATTTTCCAGAAGCGCATTTTTTCCTCCAAACCTCTGTTTTAACACAATTTCCTGCAGGCTCATTTTTGCCGTATCTGAGATAGGAACAGTAGGCAGCAGAAGGCGCCCAAGAGTGCGGACATGCATCTTATAAACTAATTTTCCCTCATGCATTACTCTTTCAAGAACATTCTGTTCTCTTCTTCCGCTTGTTTCAAGAGGGATTGTTTCAGGAGAAATTTCCATTACCCTAGCAAACATAAAAGGGTCTAGGTATTTTTTCTCAAAAGGCCACGCTTCTGCTTCTCCTTCAGTAACAATCCCTTCTCTTAATGCATATCCTAAAACATATCCTCCTAAAAACTGTGTGCATTTATTATTTGCCCTCATCAAATGAAATCTATCTTCTTTCATCTTTTCAAATAATCCGCTCCCGAGGCCTAAAACGCAAAAAGTTCCTGTCTCATACCAGCTGTATGGAGATTCTACCATTCTTGTCAATTTTCTTGCTGTATCAGAGGCCACGCTTGACTCCCAGGGTGTATTCTTCCTTTGCATTTAGAAAATCTTCTGATGAAAAAGTTAAAGCCCCGTCTTTTTCTCTTGTCTCTAGGTTCATCCCCCTTAGTTGGGCATAACTAACTATCGCAAAAACCTCGTGCGGAGCAGCTCCTGTCATCTGGCACATCTCCTCCAGCCCTATGAATCCTGTTGGGCTTTTCAGGGCTTTTTGGTAGGCTGTTCTGTGCTTTTCAAGTGCTGTTTCAGCAAATGCTTTGCCATCAAAAAATCCTGAACTATAGAGCTCTACAAATCTTGGTATAGAGCAGTCTTCTATTAAATAAAAAGGCCTTTCGTTAGTTCCGATGTTATGGGCAAATGCAACTTTTCCTTCAAATTTTATAAGTTGCCCGCTTATGTTGGCATATCTCTGCCTTATTCTTTCCCTTGACACTTCTTCACCTGTCCTTTCGCTTACCATCTCTCCTGCAACTCTCCTTACAATTTCAAGTGCAGGAGTTTTTCCTTTTGCTTTTTCAAAATAGTCATTTAGTATTTTTCCCATTACCCTTTCATCTTCCTCTGTAAGGAGCCCGCACTCTAACAGCTCGTTAAGGCATGCAAGGCTCATATGTTCGCATATCTCGCTTCTCGTATAAGCTCTTGCATCTGTAAACATCCCTGTTGGCTTCGCCCTTGCCGCTTCTGTGGAATGGGCTGCCAGTAGCTTTGCGCAGAGTCCATGAAATTTTCCTATTGTTTCTGACGCTGCAAGGTTGCTATGAAGATAGCTTGCTTCTGCTTTGGCAAAACCAATTCCCAGAAGAATGCTTGCTGTCAAGACTCCTCTTTCATCAGTCTCGCATGTGTACCATGGGTGCCCCTCATTTATTGTAAGCTCTTCTGTCTTGAGGTTGTAAGTTGTTGGAGGGGAAGTTGCCCCAAGATTAACAACATTTATCTTTGAGAATCCAAGAGACTCAAAAAGCTTGGCAGGCTTTCCGCTGTCAGCTGGAGCTTTTGATTTCATGCCTGCTTTCTCAATTTTTTCCTCTACTTCGGCAGCTTCTTCTATTGCGTCGTGCAGTCTTTGCCTTATTGGACCGGGCCTTTTTCTCTTTATTCCAAGCGTAGGAATGATTGCTTCCTCAACCTCTTCTAATCTTCCCATTATCCAGGATTTAACTTCATGGTAAGCAGGATTGTCTTCCTGTATAAATCCCCTGTTGAAGGAAATATGCTTCTGGAGCCCATTTGCATCCACTCTGACAAACAGCCTGTTCCCAAGATATTTTATCCTCTTCAGGCTGATAGGTATTTCAACGCTTCTGTCATTTATATACAATAATATGCTGCTCATTCTAGGAATACTTAAGAAATAATCTACAGTCATTTCCACATCCCCCGCATGCTTAAGTTTCCCTTTAAATCTATAAGAGCGTTCTGGTGCACTGTTTTGCCTAACCATCTCTTCCTCATTTAGGAAAACAGTAAAATCATCCTCTGGAAATCTCCCTTCTCTCTTTAAGTCTTCTCTGTTGGGTATTTCCCAGGTAAGTGCTTTTCTTAATGCTCTGGTTGAAAGGAATCTTGTTCCAATAAATCTGCAGCCTTTTACAGTTATTGCAGTTTCATGCATTTCTTTATCGCATTTAGAAATATCATATTCCAGCCCTGTTTCTTCTTCGAAAGACTCGCTTCCTACTATGTGTTCTCCATTGCAAAAAAGTTCTATATCATATCCGCTTCCAAGATACCTAAGCAATGTTGCCGCTATGCCGAATCTTCCTATTCTTCTCCTCCCTCCCGGACTTATCGGATGGGCAATTTTTTCACTGTCCCCTCTTCTCTTGAAATTCAAAAGTCCTTTTTCATTCATGCTGTGCCCATTATCCCAAAATCTTATTGTTCTTTTTACCTCATCGATATCCACTTTTGCTATCTTTGCGTCAGCATCGTAGGAATTGCATCCAAATTCCTTTACAGCTACAGTAGGGCTATTTACAAGGACAGATGCAATCATCGCTTCAAGATTTTCTCCATCTTCTTCCTCTATTATTTCTATCTCACTCATGGTAAACTCCTCTTCCAATAAGAAATTCTCTGAACCTTTCTGCTTTTTTTACAGGGACAAAATAAAAAGGATGCACTTTTCCTACATTTATTACTTCATACTTTGCAAGCTCTTTTCCAATCTTTTCTAGTTCCTCGTCTGTTTCAGTGGCCTTTGGAGAATCATATCTCACTCTCTTCTCCTTCCTCCAGTCAACTTCCTCATCCTGATATCTTCCATCTGCAACTTCAATGCAGCTAACATAGCCCTCTAGGGGAGTGAGCGCCTCTATCAAATCTCTTTTCCTGAAAAGGTGGTCGTCTGTACCTTTTAATGCCCCGCAAGTGTGAAGCAGCCTTACAACTACGGGGTGCCTGCCTGTTAAATCTGAAACCTCATTTGCATCGTAAAGCCTGTACTGGCACAGGTAAATATCCCCTAGTTTAGCAATCTGCCTCCCTTCCATATACCTTCCTATTATTTCTCCTGTTCTCTTATATTTCCTGATCATAGCCTCGCTTTCTTCCCTCACCATTCTTGCCAGCTTGTGGTCCGCCCCCATTAATGCGAAAGCAGCTGCTATCAAAAAAGCCTTCCTTAGATAAATCTGTGACTCACGTACATCCAGGTTTTCTTCTGCCTTGAGAAAAGAGAACATCCTGTTATTGGGATTTATGCTTATTACATCTTCATTAATCTGCGCTATTGGTCCGCTTTTTTGCTCAGGGGCAAATTCAAGGGAATAACTATGTGAAATGGCAAGATTCAGCTGTTCTTCTGCTTGCCTTAACGCCTGCCTTGCCACTTCCATTGTTTTTCTATTGTTGTAAAATGCCCTTTTCCCCTTCCCCTTTGCAAGGTCTTCTTTTATAGAATAGAGGAGCCGGGTTACTTTTCTCTTCACCTCGTCTAGCCTGGGGTCATCTTGTATCTGTGTCCTGTCGAGAGTGACCAGCTCCCTTAAGAAGTCTGCATTTATTTCTCCGGCAGTCTTTCCATCCATAGCAAACGAGATGTTTCTTAATTCAAACATATCGTGGCTTCCGACAGGCCTTTTGTCTACTAATATCCTTACTCCCTCCAGCTTTTCAGTTCCCTCGCTCCAATAGATTCTCCCTGTAACTGGATTTCCATCTACTTTTTCATTAAGCTCATACATCCTTGCGCCCTCTATTATGCCTCTTCTTCTAATCTGCTGCCCATTTACAAATACATTGAAATCAGAAGCATTGGGGATATTCCATTCTAATTCGTTTACTAGCCTTTTTTGGCTAAACTGCCCTTCTTCTTCCCCGAACTTGAATTTGAGCCCATGGATTGTTATTTTTGTGCCGTTCTTTCTTCCTTTTGCTTCTGATTTTGCTACGGGTATAACTCTCCCTTTAATCTGCCCGCTGTCAACCACACGAGAAATTTCGTCCCTTACGCTTTCCAGCTCAAACTCTGACCCAACATATTTTAACAGCAGCTTTGCGAGCCCGTATCTTCCAATTCTTCTTCTTTTCTTTGTAGGAGAGAACGGTTCAGTTAACTTCTTGCTATCTCCCCTCCTAAAAAAGTCTCTAAGCCCTTCTCTATCCATACCTAATCCATCATCTTCTATGACTATCTGCTCAAGTCCGGTATCGAGTGTTACACTCATGTTCTCTGCATCTTCATCATACCCGTTTACGAAGAATTCACCTATTGCAGAGTACCAATGCCTCACAAGAGTCCTGCTAAGAACAGCTGAAAGATTCTCTCCAATAGTTGTTTTTAATACTTTTTTCATAAAGGCCCCCCTACTTGCACGAGTAATTCGTTTCCATAATCAACCAGGTTGCATATATGCTCTAAAGAGCTATCCATATTTCTGGCATTGACAACTATTTCATCCACGTTAACAGCATATTCGCAATCTTCAAATGACTGAAAATCCGGGTCCCCACTTATTCTCATTGGAATTGCCACATAAACAAGCGCCCCATCGTAATGATATCCTGTATCTGCAGATATTTCTATTCCTTCCATAAGCCCGTCTTTTTCAACTGACCTTACAGCATCTCCTAACATCCTTAATTTTGGTTCTGTCGTGTACCTGAATCCTTTCTCTCTCATTCTGTCATAAACTTCTTCTTTGAGTATCTCGTTTCTTTCTATTGTTACTCTTCTTTCTGCATTTTTAATGCATCTCTGCCGCATCATCTCAATCTCTTTTTGAATATCAAGAGGGGGCACAAAATGCCCTTTTAGTTTTCTTTCGCTTATCAGGTCATACTTTTCGGGGGGAATTCCTCTTCCCAGTTTATCATTTTCAAATATCTCCCACACGGTCTGTTTGACATCAGCAATTCCTTCGTATTTGGTTGCCGCAAGCCCATCAATGGCAGTCTCTACTGTGTCTCTAAGCTGGGCAGAAAAATTTTCAGGGGTCAGGGCGATTTCCTCTATATTTCTTGAATACGCCTTTGCAGGTCTGAAGGAAAGACTCTTTCTGGCAAGAGGTATTGTAACCTTGACTACAGCACCTTCTTTCGTTGCGTCTGCTGTCACTTCCACTTCGCCAAGCCTCATTGCTTCTGTAAAGTCATTTCTTGGGTCTGTTACTTTTTGGAATCCTATTTCAGTAAGATATCTAAAAAGTCTTCTCCTGAGAAGGTTTGCTGCCCCCCGAGTTTGAAGTTCTTTAAGGCAAAGTTCTCGTAAATAGCTGGCTCTTTTTGGGCTTAGGTCTAAGCTTCTTGTTCCGCTTTTGGCATCATCTTCTTCGCTTCCTGCTGCAGTTGTCTTTGATTGGTATATTGCCTGCCTTATATTTAACGGAGGCACAAAATGCCCTTTTAGTTTTCTTTCAGATATAGCATTTCCCTCTTTTGCAAGAATCAGCCTGTTTGCCTTTATCTCTCCATATCTTCTTACTGCCTCTTTTTGTCCATTTTTTAAGTATTTATTTGCCCTTTCAATAGCCTCAAGAATCTGCTCGTCTGTTTTTCTTGTATCCAAGGTAACTTCTTCGCTTGATTTCTCTGCAGTTATTTTTATTTTAGCTCCACCCTCTAGTTGCTCAGTTGTTATTGAAACCCCCTCCAGGCTCATAGAATCCCTTTCAGGTCTGTAACCCATAGCTAAAAAATATCTGCGTACCCTTCTTTCCAGGATTTTCCGCGTCGTTTCTGCTTCATTCCACTCTTCTCGCATTAAATTACCCCCTTTTTAATTTTAAAAATATAGTGGTAGTAAACTATACATTTCTAAAGTATATATTTTGCTTTATACGTGCCTTAAAGGAAATGTTTATTAAGGGATTTTTACTAAATCTATTATGAAAGCAAAAAAGAAGGTGATAAAGAGAAAGGATTCTGTGAAGGAAAATAAGGCTACAAAGAAGAATATAGGATACTTTAAATTTTCCTGGCCGTTTATGGCCCTGATTTTTGTTTTAGGAGTAGCAATGCTTGCGACAATGGAATTCGGCCTCATAGAGGCAATATCTTTTCATCCTTTGGGAGTATTAGCGCTTGTGACTACTTTTGTTGCAGGCTGCAGCGCTGTCAAAAATAATTTTAAGGTTAAGCAGACAGCAGTAATCGGAGTGCTTTGCTTTCTTGCAATTTTCTGGACAATTCCTTATATAGTTTACTTTCATTTCTCATCAATGCCCATAACCACAAATTATCTTGTCCTTAACTTAGTTACATTCATAATCTCCGACCTGATTGCAAACCTTGTAATTTATGTTTTAGTGGCATTAATAGGAGGATTTATCTCCTCAAGAGTGAACTAAAATGAGTCCAGATATAATTAGTGAGTTAGTTCTTCCTGCAGCATTAGGCGGGGTTGGTGGGCTGGCAAGGGGTCTTGTAGGGCTTCTAAAAGCGCTTTCTTTAAGAAGAAGGATTTTATGGGGCTACTATGCCATAACAGTTGTCACTGCTGCAGTTATAGGAATTTTCATAGGCATAATTTTTAATTATGACTGGCGCCTTTCTCTCCTGGCAGGCTATGCAGGGACAGATATCTTGGAAGGAATCTACAAGTCTTTCAAAGTGGAGAAAGTTTACGTCAAAAAAGGAAAATAAGAAAATAAAATGGCAGACTTGACAATCTCTTTAAATGATGAAGAAGCTTCTATTCTGAAGAAAAGGGCAAAGAAAAATCTTCTTACAGTTAAAGAGCAGGCAGAAGACATAATAAGAAGAAGCTGCTTGTCTTACAAGAAAACAACTTATTCTTCTGAAAAATCCGATGACGCTCTTGTAAATATTTTCTCAAGGCAGAAAAAAGGAAGGAAGAAATAATAAATCAGTTTCTATTCCCGCTTGCCGCCATGTACATTTCTACATCACGTTCTGACAGGCAGTAACTTTCTAAAAAATCTTCCAGCGCCCCTCTTCCTGCTGCTCCAACTTCCTCCAATCTGACAATTGTAACTGCCTTGAACATAACATAAGTGCTTATTTCAGGAGAGCTCTCTGTCCTGCTTATCAGATGAGCATAAGCCCCTAAAATACCAAGGCATCTCATTCTTGGTCTGTTTCCAAAAAACTCTCTGAAACTTTCATCTTTAATATCCTCTGGGACATCTGCCTTTGGAGAGCTTGCCAGGCAGTAGAGCTCTTCCAGCTCTTCATCTGCGGGAATTTGCCCTTCCATAAGTTTCCTGTGTCCGCTTAAAGCCTTTTGAACATCCATCTTAAATTTATCAAGAACTCTTCTTCCTTGTTTACCCTAAAAATACCTGCTTTTTATTCCTTTCGCTTTATTCTTTCAAGAATTTTCTTCTGAGCTCTACGAAGTAAACAAGAACAGCTGTAAAGAGAGCTATGTACAGGAAAAAAGCATAAGTTATAATGCCTACCTCTGCCAACGCAGTAATTAGTACAGCAAGGAAGTAGAATTTCATTTTAGTGGCATTATGTATAATTCCTACTGTGAAAACAAGGATTGCTATTGCAAATGCAGTTAAAGAAAAGGCAATTGTCAGGTCTCCAACCACCTCTGAATACAGTATTGCAGCCAAGCTTGCTAAAAACAACACAACCATAATCTCAAGAACAACGTCATAGAATCTTGCTTTTTTACCGCTCTCTCTTTTTGTATTTCTAACTCTCTCTTTTACAGTTTTTTTTGCATTTTTTCTAGCCATTTTTCCTCTTTTTTATAAATAAACTAACTATCTTCCCTTTTTATTCCTTTCGCTTGCCAACAGCAACACTTAAATAATATTATTTTCAAGAATATAAATGACCAGACCCGAAATAGCATATACAGAGGTAAGGGGAGTAAGGTTTCTTTCTCCTATAGAAGAGCTGCAAAAAGCGCTGCATCTCTATTCCCCTAAGTTTGAGTATCACGAAGCGCTCGAAGATATTCACCAATACCACCTTTTTCAACGCTCTCAGCCTTCCTTGATTGTAGTTTCCTATTCTCCTAGAGCCAATGCGCTTTTCGTTCCAAACACTATTATTACCTTTACTTCCTATTCCGAAGCAACCAGCAAGGAAATTGCTGAAAGATTTGAGGAGATAGCTGACCTTGAACTTTTGACTAGCCACGAAGACAAATTCCTTTTAGGAATCCAAACTTCTACTGAAGAAGAGCTTTTCAGGGAGCTTATGCTCGAACAGATTGCGCTGGACTAAAAAAATTTAAGCTATTTTTACAATCTGGCTGTTTCCTGCCTCGTCAACAACTGCTATGGACATATTAACTTTATTTCCAATAAATCTGATTTTTTTATCGCATATTCCTTCATCAAGCCTGGTGCATAATTTTTTCCATCTGCCTCTTGAATCATTGTTGTCAAAATACTCTACTCTGTCCAGATTTGCTTCTGTTATATTAATCTTAAAATAAGCATAATTCCCGTCTGTTCTTTCAAGCATATTTTTTAAGTTGTTTATTTTAGGAGAAGTTGTATCCACTTTAATTTTTATCGGTTTGGACTCGGTTGTATGCTTGGCTGTATCTGTTAAATTAACAGTATATTCAATCTCTTTTCCATCATAGGCTTTTAAATTAACACTGAAATAACATTCTATATCCTTGCCAGATTGGTTGCAGCTTCTTATAACGACAGCAGGGTTGTAAGTAACTAAAACCTCTTTTAAATTTTCTTCTGTATATTTGATATAGAAATTAGAGCCATTTGTAAAAGAATTGCGCTTGGGAAGAGTTTTTGAGATTTTTGGGGGAGTTGAGTCAACAATAAAAGCTACCTGCTTGTTTGCAATAACTGTTCCATTGTCCATGGCGCTTATATTAAGGTTGTATTTTCCATCTTTAAGAGTATTTGACTTGTTGTAAGAACTGCACTCCCTGCAAAGCCTTGCTTCTTTTTCTCTTCCCCTAGAATCAATATAAGAAAATCCAAGCTCATCCATCTCATATCCTAAGACTATATCGAAAAGAATTTTTTTATCAGAATAAATAGACTTATTCACTGGAGAGAACAACTTGAAAAGCACGCATTCAGGGTCTTTAAAATCTTTCAACCCATCGCAATCATTATCAATATTGTCAGTGCAGTTTTCTTTTGCAGGAATTCCTGCATTTACGCTGCATTTTGTTGCTGACTTATTTTCAGCGCATATATAATTTCCCTCTCTGAAACATGCTCCGGTTCCAGCAGAGCAGTTCTTTCCTAAATTTAAAAAATCCTCATCTGTCTTTCCATCACAATCGTTGTCTTTGCCATCACATATTTCTTTTTTAGGAGTTATAGCTGTGCAGTTCTCCCATTTTCCCCAGGTGCAGTTATTGTTGCATATTCTTGTTTCTTTTCCTTTTTTGCACTCCCCAACATTGCTCCCGCAGTCTCTCTGAAGTGAATTTTTATCGCACTCCTCTTTAAAGCCATCTTCGTTTAATACATCTACCTTTCCATCTCCGCAAGTTCCATCTCTTAACTCATCAGAATATTTTCCAAGATACGCATTAATAATTTCTAAAGGCGCATCCGCGCTGGAATTGTCTAAAGAGTAGGCTGCAGCAGAAATTAGGTAGTTATTGCTGTTCCAGACATAATATTTGTCATAGCCATCTAAAAAAAGATACATGTTAGATTTATTTACGACAACCATTGAATAGTTGTCTTCCATTTCTGGCATGACATTGTTATTAATAAATTTCAGGACAGAAGCAGAATCATTAAAAACAAATAATTTAACCCAGCTCTCTGTGTTGTTTTTTTCATAGAATCCATGGTATACAGATAAAAGTCCGTTGTCTTCTCCATCCCAAATCAGTCCTGCCCCAGCATAATCATACTCTCCAATGTCTTCTCTTAAAAAATACCTGTTTATCTCTGTTAGGTTAATCCAAAACCAGGTATCATTATATTCGGTATTTAAAGAATCTGTGCACTCGAAAAGTATTTCATACGGGTCTCCATCCATGTTATCTGCTAAGTTATATGTGTAATTCCAATGAGTTGTTCCATTTCCATACATTTCATTAATACCAGAAAAATCATAGGTGCAGTTTGCAATCTTGTTAGTATAAACCAGAAGTTCAAGAAAGTCAGTACTATAATAATAGCCTGGAAGCGGCCAGAGCACATCCACTTTTAATCCTCCGTCTGCTAGCAGAGAATATTTTTCCTGAGAAACAAGAGGGGTATCAGAAACCTCCGAATTCCCAGGCATGGCAAATTTAGGAGAATTCCTTTCATCCAAAAAAGCAGATGCTAGAGGAAAAAATAACAATACAACTAATCCAATTATAGCTATTTCCCCCAGCGCTTTTTTCATCTTTAATCCAAGGGTCTTTTTTATTTAAAGCTATCTTACCCCTTTGAATTGATAAAAATATACAATACAGCTTAATAATGCTTAAAAAGCCATTTTTCTATTGAAAACCATGGATAAGGATGCTCTTGCAGAGGCTCTTGGAAATTATTCTCATTTGCAACTGCAGTATTTAGCTCTTGTGAAGCAAAGGTCTGGGCAAAGCACCGAAACAGGTTATGCACAGAGGTTAAAGGCTCTTGCAGGAGAAATTTATGCTCAAGTAGAGCATTTCAGAAGGACAGCTCCAAATGCTCTTTTAAGGCTGTTCCATGGAAGACTTGAGGCAATATCTATAGAGTGTCAGAGAGAAATATAAAATGACAAAAAAAGAATTACAAAAGTTAGTAGAAGTAACCGATCTTAAAGATATAAGTAAACTGGGCTTGGAGCCGTATACTGCCCCAATAATAAAACAGGTTTATCTTGGTGGGAGACTTCCAATAAGTGAAGATAAGGAAAGGGCACTAAAAGAAACCAGGGGGAGAGCTGAAGGAGCAACTCATTTTATGGCGGCATCTGCAAATAGTGCAGTAACCAAGGATTATATGATTTATTCTTTTGTCTTTTACGGCCCTCCAAAAAGAACTTAGCTCTCAATCTCATCGCATCTTTTTGTATCATTTCCATATTTGAAAACTTCTGCATACCCTTTTTCAACCAGCTCTTTATTTACAAAAATTTCTTCTCCATTCTCTTGAACATAAACATATCTAAGTAATCTTCCATACGCATCTTTCTCAGAAACATCTTTTTCTAATCTTACGATTTTGTTTAGAATTAAACTTTGTAGGTATTGTGTTGCCTCCTCTCCACCTTTATCATTCTTTTCAGGTGCATCAATGCATATTAATCTTACAGTCTCCCCTCCCTCTAGCTCAAAAGTATCTCCATCAATTACCCTTGCCACTCTTTCTTCCTCTTCTTTTAAGCATTCAAATATTTTCAAGTCTCTGTTCTCATAAACAATCTCGCACCCTTCTGTAAGATTATCTAAAAATTCTTTTTGCACCGTCTTTAGCTTGATTGTTGAGAAATCATCTGCAACAAGATAATAAGGCTTTTTTGCCTGTTGGAGTATAGGAGCTCCTGAATAAACATCCACTTCTTTTCCATCGGTTGTGTTGTAAGATATCTGGTCGCTTCCTCTTCCATCCATTGAAAAAGGAATAACATAGTCTGGTTTTTTGATGTACCACTCAAAACTAGAGGAAAAATAAGTAATAACTGTGTTTTCTTTTAATGCCTGCTGGATGTTATCTGAAATGTCTTTTAAATTTATTTCAGGGGCAGAATAATCGTTGTAATTATAGTCTATTGGCTTTATCAGATTAACATAAGTTTGAGGATAAATTAAATTGCTAGGGATAATTAAAACAAGTAAAATTGTAAACAGCATTATTTTTCCGAATTTTTCATATAAAAACGAAAGAAGAAGAGAGGTATAAAACACCAATGGAAATGCAAAGAAATAAGCGTATCTTAATGCAAAAGTCTGCAGGGAAAAAATTCCAACTAGCATAACAATTGAAGGCAGAATTATCAAAGTTGTTAGTCTTTTTTTGTCAAAAATCCTTTTGGATTTTTGAGCACTATCAGAAATCCCCTTAAACTTTGAACTAAGATAATTAGGTGGCAGGATTTCTGAAGTCTTTAAAAATGCCCAAATAACTCCGGGAATAAACAAGATAAGAAGATATCTCATGTTTCCTGTGAATGAAAAATACTGCGAAGCATAATTTACAGCTGTTTCTTCTCCGCTAGAAAGATTTTTTGCAGGAATAAACTTTCTTATTAAATATAATCCAGGAATTATGGAAAATAACTTGTAATATTTTTTATTATACAGCAGTATGTGAACAATGAAAAAGGGAGCTAAAACTAATCCTGCTATTTGAGTATCTAAACATAGGATAAACGTAATTGTTGCAGCATAAAGCCATTTAGGATTTTCCTTGCTTTTGTATAAAAAGTAAAGTGAGGCAAAAAACAGCAGCTGGAAAAGCTGGTAAAAACGCGCCTGCCTTGAATAAAAAACCTCCAGGTAAAACACAGCAGTAAACAAGGCAGCTATTAATCCCCCGCTTTTTGAATACTCTTTCCCAATAAAATAAGCAAGCACAATTGTAAGCAAGCCAAAAATAACAGAAGGAAATCTTGCCATAAAATCGTTAGCTCCAAACAACAAAAAGAAAGCCTGGGTATAATGGAAAAAATAAGCTCTTGAATAAAGCAAGCCAGAATCAAAAATAGGCAAGCCTTTTTCAATAATCATCCTGCTTGCCATTGAAGATGTTGCTTCATCCACCCATAAAGGCGGCTTTCCAAGATTATACACTCTTAAAAATAACGCAAATAATAAAATAACAGCCAGAATAATAAGCTCATAATTTATTTTTCTGGCTTTCTCTGCATTCTTGGCTTTTTTCATAGCTATCTAAAGAATAAGATGTTTAAAAATTGTTTTAATCGCTCTGCCTTTCCTCAAATGGCTTATGCATTTCTTCATAAACTTTATCTGTTAAAACACAAAGCCTTATTGGGCTTGAGCCAAAATGCCAAAAAGAATTGGTTTCTAAAACAAAATTGCCTGCGGCTTCAGCAGATAATACTACCCCTATAGATTCTTCAGGCCTTCTTATTTCAAAAGTTCTGGAATGTTTTCCTAAAGATAATCTGAGTTTCCCTCCCCTAGCTCTCCTTAAATCTCCCATGTAACTTGCATAATCCCACGCTCTTCCTTCAGATCCGACAGCTAAAATATCTAATATATTATAATTTCTGTCTCCTCTTAACATTGCTCTTGTAACCTCTTCAGTAAGATATCCTGTTAATCCTATGTTCATAATAGTATCAAAAAGAATAGCTGCAGGCATGCGGTCATGTGGCTTTAGCATTTTTGGGTAATTTTCTGCAATATGCATGTTCCTCATCCTAATATCTAATACATTTCCTGAAGTGTACAAAGCACTTACTGATTCATATGTTATATGCCTTGCCAATCTTTGGGTTGCTAGTTCGACCATTTGTGTTCCAACTGCGCCTAATTTTCTTCTTGCTTCTTCTGGGTCAAATTCCTTTGTCATAAATATAAACCTCAAGAAGAGTATTTAAAATTTCTTAAAAATTTTAACAACCTTTCTGTAGTAATTATCTGTAGAAAATCTGATCCACTTTCACTTTTGTAAATCCCCTTTCCCTGCACAAATCCCTAAACCTTTCAATTCCTTCTTGTGTCGGCTTTTCTGGAATGTTTATTATACTTACCAGGCATCTTGTTCCTTTATCTATTCCAACTTCTATCACTCCATCTGGCTCTCCTCCAGCAATTCCAGCTAGCTTTCTTTCAACCTCTCTGAACTCCTCCCTGTCTGTATGCTCTGCAACAAGTTTAATGTAAGGCCCGCTATTTTCGCTATAAGAATCATGAAACCCAACATTATACTTATATTCTCCATTAAGCATAGTAATCCACGCCTGTCAAATTTCTCTGTCTGCCATCTTCTAATTTAATTAAGGAGTAGTTTTAAAATAATGTTCAATCATGCTTAATTCAAGTCTGGCTTCTAAGTCAGCCTGTCTGTAAAAATCAGCTTCTTTTTCATTTCCTTCTTGTTCATATCTGCCTGCAAGATTCTCATAGGAACTGTAAAGATTTCTAAGATTTATTTGGTCTCTTAAAAGATGCCTTCTAAATACCTCTGAAAAAACTTTATCCATCGCCTCTCCGGTCCTCTGTATCCCTTCCCTTACTCCTCTTTTATACTCCTCTGTCTCTGTTTTTTCCAGTGTCTTGCATCCTCCAGCTAGCAAGATAGCTGATAATAAAATAGTTTTAAGTTTTTTCATTTATTTTTTATAAACAAATAACTTAAATAATTAAAGTATATATTTTAAAGAAATAAATTAACGCCCCGCATATCTAAAACTGTCTACAACCCACTTTTCTCTTATGGCTTCTGAACCCGGCTCACAAAAATCAGCTTCAACCATTTTTTGTAAATCATAAACTGCTATTCTGAAGTCTCTTTCAGAAAAGTCTTTTCCAAGTTCTGCTGGTTTGTAAGCGGCAGTTACAAAATCCTCAAATCTTCCAAAAACCCCTCCAAAGCCATCAGGTGTTAATCGATTTGTTTCAGTTTCCATCTCGATAGCTCCACTCGGAGTGGCTAGTCTGAATGTAGCACCATATAAATAATGATACTTATGACTTTTGTCCTCAGGAGAAGCCTCAACTTTTTGAGCCTCGCTTAACGTAACAGAAGCGGTTATTTGTTGCCCATTACTCTTTTTTCTAAAAGCTTCGTAATCAACCTCTTCTCCTGCAAAAAAACTCTCAACTCTATTCCCCATAGTTTATTTTAAACTATCTCATTTAAAAAGATTTATGTCAATTAAAATATGCTTTGATTTATTCAATTTTTAAAACTTATGCCTGATTGCCCTTTTTTCTTCTACGAGTTCCGTAATTGTCTACACCGCATAAACCGCCGCCAGCTGCTGCCATGCCAACAGGCACAAAAAGCCCATAAGCTGCAATACCTAATGCATCTTCGCAGCCATAAAGAGCGCGCTCTAACCTTTGCAGTTCTTGCCCGTCTTTCTCTGTAAGAGTTTGAAAAGTCTTTGAACCAATTGCCCTGACTTCTCTTTCACAAGCTTTGCTATAAAAATGAGAAGCAAATCCAAGAACTAATACAGCCGCCATTGTAGGAAGAGAAGCCCATACCATTTCTTCTCCAATCCTTCTTAAATCTCTTGCCATTTTATTCCCAGGTAATTTACATTTAAAAACCTTTCTTTTGTAGTTACTTTATAGTTAGTATAAATTACCTAAGAAGCCATCTCTTTTTCAGTTTCTTTTATCACTTTTTTAAGTGTTTTTACTGCAAGCTCGGGATATTTTCCAATTGCAGTCTCCTGCGCCAGAAGCAGCGCATTATTCCCTTCTAATATCGCATTGGCTATATCGCTTACCTCTGCTCTTGTCGGCCTTTTCTCTTTAACCATAGAAGGCATGATTTCTGTTGCAAGTATTGACATTTTCTTTTTCTTTTTGCACTCTCTTGTTATTGTCCTTTGTATAAAAGGGATTTTCTCTATTGCAATATCCCTTCCCAAATCCCCTCTTGCAATCATTATTCCATAGCTAACTCTAATTAAGCTGTCTGCATTGCTGACTCCTTTTTTGCTCTCAATCTTGCTTATTATCTTTTTTTCTGGAAACCTGCCCTTAATTTTAAGGATCTCTTCTTCGCTTTCAGAAAAAGAAACAGCCAGATAGTCAAAATCCAGCTCAGCTATTTTTTTCAATTCTCTCCTGTCCTTGAAATCTATCATAATTTCTGCTTTCGCTTTTCTTACCTTTCTTGCTAGATAAGGATATTCTTCAAAAGGAGTGTATTTTGTGTTGATTCTTATTATTCCAGCTCCTTCGCTGACAATGTCCTTGATTTTTTTAAGAGAGTATCTCCAGTGTATAGTGGCAATTATTTTAGTTTTCATTTAAGGTACTCTTCCTTGAACATCTTTAAAGTAAGAAAAACATACGCGATTAGCAAAGGCCCAAGAATAATCCCCACAATTCCAAATAATGGAATTCCTATAAATACTCCAGTTAAAGTTATAAGAGGATGTATATCGCCAATTTTGCTCTGGAGATAAGGCCTTATCACATTATCTATGTTGCTTAAAATAATCCCTGCAATAAGAATGCCGATAGCTGCAGTATAATTCCCAGTTGCCAGCATTATAATGACAGCAGGTATCCACACCATTAGCTGCCCGATAAAAGGAACAAACGCAAGTATTGCTGCAATGAACCCCCATAATAACCAGGAGTTTACACCAAATATTAAAAAGCTCAAGCCAAGGATAGACCCCTGGACTATTGCTATGATGCCTGAGACAAGGACTGCAGCATAGGTCACTTCCTTGAATTTTTTTATTAAAATAGCAGAGTTTTTGCTGCTGAAAGGAATAAGTTCTTTCATTTTCTTAAACTCCTCTTTTTGCACTAGCATAAAATAAAAAGCAACATACAGGATAACTACATTGACAATGAAAAGTCCTGCCTCTGAGATTGCCTTGGCAGCCAAGTCCTTGGTAAAACTAAGTATTTCAGAGATATGGGACTTTAAGAACGAGGAAAGATTGAAAGATGGAAGGATTCTTGCAACCAGAGAATCAATTGAAGAGAGAATATCCCCGATAACCTGGGGATTTTGCTGCCAGAAACTGATGAAATCAATTACTTTTAATGCAACTAATGTTGACAGGATTATGAATGGTATGAGTATTATAAAAAGAGAGACTAGAATAACAATTATTGCTGCCAGTTTCCTGTTTAATTTTTTCCTTACAAGAAAATCATACATTGGAGAGAAAAATATGTACATGATAATGGCTCCAATAAATCCCGATAGAAAAGAACTAGCTGCAGTTATAAGAAGGACAACTAAGAAAATTACAATGGCTATGGCAAAGTAAAGATTGAATTTTTTTATTTTCATGTTCCCTCTTTTTTATAATATAGGTATGTAAACATATTTTAAAAACTTATCTTATTGTTAAGTCAAGTTCATAACTTAACAAATAGCCTGCTCGGATAATCCTTTACCCCTCTGTGATACCGCTTCTCATTAAACCAACGCCTCCATTTTTCAATGCAAGTTGTATTAAACCACTTGCCAA
>Ga0315277_10001628_pt1 | contig 32295 bp, 40 predicted proteins | sample YL17G05_15_MG_FD_203695 | JGI IMG/M metagenome (GOLD analysis project Ga0315277, IMG submission 203695) | Sediment microbial communities from Yellowstone Lake, YNP, Wyoming, USA - YL17G05_15 | ecosystem: Environmental > Aquatic > Freshwater > Lake > Sediment | place: USA: Wyoming | collected...
GTTTTCCTGGGCCCGCTTTTCAATTAGGAAATATTTTTAATCCGTAATTAATAATTTTCCCATTTTTCTGGTGAAACTTCTTCTGGATTATTCCAAAAGGTTTATTCTCTTTACTTTTATCCAAAACCCACCGACCAATGGGATAAGCAACTAAATCAGCTATTTGCATGCCAGCGATATTTTGAGTTTTTTGATTAAATGACAGATCAAGAAATTTTGTTTGAATCTCTGTCGAGCTAAATAACTCATGGTTTGTACTTCGAAATTTTTCGTATTCTTCGGCAAGTTTTTGATCATTATGAGTTTCTCTGGATTCAATTCTAAATATTAGTTTTTCTTTACTTCTCCCAAGAAACATCACTGATCTTTCAAGAATAAATCTAAAACATAAATGATACGGATTATGTGGATCAGTATAATTATCTTTAAGCTTGTCTTTACGAATAGCAGCAGCAATTATCTTGTAATCTATTGACGATAAGATCTTACTAAGATCGTCCATGAAATTTTGACGTCTCTTTGTATTAATAAGCGCTTTAAACTCATTTTTTTGTTTTCTAATATCATAGGATCTCAAAATAACGGTAGATTTCCCAAAATATTTTAGCTTGAGCTTATTTATTTCTTGCTCAACAACATTGGTATAATTATCTAAATCAAAAATGCAACCCGCTAAAATAAACATGGGGTATGATTTATCAATTTTATCTAAACTGTGATCACCGGATTCATCTAAAAACATTATTTTCATAGTTTCACCAAGTCTCCCATCGTATTTAATTTTAACCTGAAATCAATTTCTTATTTTGACATCTTGACCGATTTCTCTATTCTCCAAACGCCTCTTTCGCGAAAGGCGGTCAATATGTAGTGAATATACACGAAATATTAGATATATTCACTACTTTTATCATCATCAGTATACCACCTGAAGAGCGGGATAGATTAAAGTTTAAACTTCTTTTGCGGATTTTTGACGTGGATAATATCGGTTACTTGATCTACAAATTCTTTCGCCGTCTTGATTGCATTTCGGGTTTCGGTTTCTGATACGGTCAATCCAATTCCGTAAATTAGATAATTTCTTTTCTTCCTCATTTTATTAAACTTTTGAGTAATCGCCTCAAACTTCTTGCCTAAGATCTCTTGAGAAAAATCAACCACGATTTTATGAGAACCAATCGTTCTTGGTCTGAAACCATAAGAAAAAACTAAAGCTCTTCCAGCAAGTAACATTGCATCATAAGCGAATTGGAAACTTCCTTCTTCGTCATCGCTTCTAAGTAAAGTTCTGGCGCTTTTAAGGCTTTGATTGGTTCTTTTTAACACCTTGGTGATCTGATCAAAACCAATCTTCTCTTTTATCAATAGGCCTTTGTCAACTAATTTCTGATAATTCATTTTCATTGCCAATTAAAAGTATTTTTGGTCCTGACAAGATATTTTCTAAAAAAGAATCTTCTTTAATTTTATTTTTCCAATCATCGGGAGAAAAAATATGATAGTTAATTTCTCTGCTAAGCTGTCTTTCGAGCTGACTGATTTCGGAAACTAATTGGTCTTCATCGGGATTACCAATAATCATCAAGTCAATATCTGAGTAAGAATCCTCGATACTTTTTGCGAAAGAACCAAAAATAAATGCCATTTTAATATTCTTTATTTTATTCAAAGCGTTTTTTAATCTTCCCTCGCCCCCCAAAGTCTTAAAAAAAATAGTTTTTAGTTCACGATACAAAGGATGTTTTTTATTCAGTTTGAAAAACCGGCTGTTAGCTTGATACTCGCTCAATAAAAATCGTCTATTAACTAATTCATTAATATCTTTTTGGAAAATACCTGGTTCTTTGCCAATGAATCTTCCTATTTCCCTCATGTAATAGGATTTTTCAGGATGATTAAAAAAGATTTCTAAAATTAACGTTTGATTTTTAGTAAAATTTAGCGGCATTTTATCTTTCTACATACAATTGTATGTTTTCAGCATACAATTGTCAAATTTTGAAATTTTACCAAGTCTCCCAGCCGGAGGTATTCCTAAAAGCCGGGATTTTGGTTTCGTCATGAGTTTTTCTTAGTACTCTTTTAGACGCGTGTCTTCGCTGACGATTGAGTCGTTTGCGGATTTTGGTTGATTCTTTTGTCATATCGCAGCCAGATTTATTCATTTTGCCCCTTCTTATCTCAATTCTATCCCTTCGACAAGCTCAGGGCAAGAGCCTGATACCAGGGCAAAAACAAGAGGGCGGATAACTTTGGATGCAAGAGAAGTTGACAAAAGTTGTCATTTGATCTATAATTTGGCAAAGCTGCACCACCCTGACAAATCAAGGAGATGGACCATGCCGATTCAACCGCCTACCCTTAAGTCCGGCAAGCTCGTCTTGAGGCCGGTCGTAGAAGAGAAAGACCTTCCAGTGCTGTTTGGCTGGCGCAATGACCCAACCACCCTCTTCCTCTGGTCACCGCGCTACTACCCCGTAAGCTTCGAGCAATTCCGCCAGGAGTTCCTCGATGACACGGTCCGTCAGGGCCGGATTCAGATGATCGTCGAGCTGGAGGGGAGGATCATTGGGACGATCTACTTCTACGACTACAGTCTCAATGACCGGAACGGCTTCCTCGGGATCTATCTCGAACCGCAAGCTACCGGTCACGGGCACGGCGTTATTGCCCTTGCCCTTTTCCTCGAATACCTGTTCGCCTACTTGAACCTCAAGAAGGTCTATGCGAACGCCTACAACTTCAATCCCGCCAGCTTCAAACCCCTGGAAAAAGCGGGCTTCAAGCTTGAGGGCTGTCTTGAGGGTCACCGCTACTTCCAGGGTGAGTACCACGATCAATGCATCTACGCTTTCTACCGTGAGCAACTGGAGATCGTCAAGCGGATCCTGACCAGACGCAAGAAAAGCACTTGACAAGGGCCAGTGCTCCTGCTAAGATTTGGCTAATAAGGGATTGCCCTTAGGCTGGGTCGAGCAGATTGGCGAAAGCTGATCTGTGGAGAGCGGTGGGAGCGCTGAAGGAGGTAGAAGCCAATGACCGGCCCAGGTGGTGGCGGCAGTGGCGGAGGCGGTAGTCGCGATCGCGGCTCGCTTTCTAGCCACAGCGCCGACCGGTCTGGCGGTCCAATCTCGGGCTACCAGACCAACATCTCCGGCCATGGTGGTCACAGCCACGTTGGTCGGGGACGGACGCAGGCTGAGGCTGACGCCAACGCCCATCGAGACTACCAGCGCGATCACGGTCGCGACGAGTAGTCTTGCCGCCGCAGATAATGCGGCTACGAACTAGGCCCTTGGTTTAACCAGGGCAGCAGGGCCACCTTCCTGCAACGGACTCTGTCACGCTCGGCGTGACTTGACGTACCAAGGTGGGAGAGATTCCCTCGCGGCGCTGCCGCCTGGGACCTCTTTTTTATTAGAGGAGAAAAAGATGGGCTTTTTTAAAATTTGGCTTATTTCGAATACCCACCAACAAATGCCAGCACACCGGCTAGAATCAGGGGAATACCGAGCCAGAGAGTGAATTGCGGAATAAAGTAAAACAAACCGACAATGCCCAAGATGGCCAAAATCGCGCCGGTGATTTTTGGACTCCGAGAAACCATCGTTGCAACAATTATTGCCAGAACGCCAATGATGACGCTGGCGATTGAGCGCGGGCCAAAAGTGGCCGCTTGAACCATAATTGTCACAGACCAAACAATGGCTGCCAGCCCTGAAAGCACTCCTAGGATCATGCCTACAGTTTTCATTTCGACCTTTCTAAAATTAACTTAATTTAGTTTATTCTACTCTGTAAATAAAAAATAATCAAGAAAAGCGCCCCAAGGAAGAGAATCCAACGGCTCGCCCGGTGTGAGCCGTTGTAACAGTTGAGTCATCTATTATTTATATTTATTTCCTATACGCTCTACCTCGGTGTTCGATTTCGATGACTTCGACGATCAGTTCTTCCTTTTGAATTTTATAAATAATTCGGTATGGCCAAAGACGAACGGAGTATTTATCTTGATATCTACCTTTTAATTTTTTACCCATGAATGGGTTCTTTGAGATCTCAGATATTATTCGCTTAAGTCTTATTAAAACATCCCCAGGAAGTCTTCTAATACGCCTCTGGAGCCGGTGCGGTATTATTACCTTATACATTCTATTTCCTCTTGTTTTTTTGGTACTTTTTTTTAGGTTTCTCCCTGAGGGCTTGTTCGGGAGTCATCCCAAATACCTCTTCGAAAGTAGAATACTTTCCTTCTCGAATCTCTTTTTCCGATTCTTCAATCCCTTTGACTAGTTTAGGATTGCTCATGACATCAAGAGTTTCCTGCCAAGATTCAAACTCTTCAGCGTTCATAATGACGGCTTTAGGTACACCATTTAGTGTCAGTACATAGCGAACACCAGTTTCGTCAACTTTTTCGATAATCTCGAAGAAATTGGCTCTGGCTTCAGTTACAGGAATAGTCGTTTTAGAGTTCATTCTCATCCTCATTGTAATATTAATTTTGATATATTAATTTCATTTTAGACAATGTACATAATTATGTCAATAGTTCGATTTCACTCACTATTATAATAGTTCTTTTTCTTTCATGCTTAAATAACTGCCTTGAGAAATTACTATATGGTCTAAAACCTCAATTCCTAAAATTTTCCCTGCCTCGACGAGTTGTTTGGTTATTTTTATATCGTCATCCGAGGGTTGTGTGTCGCCTGAGGGGTGGTTATGAACTAAAATGACTTGAGCAGCGTTATTTGAAATCGCTCGTCTAAAAACTTCTCGAGGATGAGCGATATTAGCATTGAGACTGCCCATTGAGACAATTTCCTCTTTCATTATTTGATTTCGAGAATTTAAAGGAAAGATTAAAAAATGTTCCTTCTTTTTATCTTTTAAAATTGACTGGGCGAGTTTAACAACGCTTTCAGGCGACTCAATGGTAAATTTTTTGGATCGACTCTGCTCGATCTCTTGAGTTTCAAGTCTTTCTCCTATCTCAAAACAGGCCTTGATTTGAGCGGCTTTAGCTGGACCAATGCCTCTTATTTGACAAAGCTGTTCGATGGTTGCTTCGCCGACGCCTTTGATATTGCCAAATTTGCTTAAGAGTTCTTGGGCAATATTCATTACTGATTTGCCGGGAATGCCGCGGGCAATAATTAAAGCTAAAAGTTCTTGAGCCGAAAGCGCTTCTGGACCCAATTTAATTAGCCGTTCCCGTGGCCTTTCGGTTTTTGGGAGATCTCGAACAGTAAAATTTTTAGGCATTTCAGCCCTTTCTTAAGTTAATATTACCCCAGTAGCAGAAAGAGATCAATATTTCGCTACGGGGCAAGCCCGAGTTAATTTAAAAAATCCATATTAACAGGGCATGAGCCACTGCCATAATGATACCTTGGAAATGTCAGAGAGATAAAAAAACCACGTCAAGTCAAAGGGCGGCGCGAGTACGCGCCGCCCGAGCGGAGTTCGATAAGTTCATCCAAGTCGTCTTCTCACCTTCACTAGCATCGCCCCAGCGATCTTGTCTTTGGCCCCTTCGATCTCGGCTTCGGTGAGCGGTGTCACTTCTGTCTTTACCGTCTCCGAGACATCAGTGGTGTAATTCCCGCCGGAGTTAGTGAAGTGGCTACGGCAGGTCTTGATCTGGACAATGGACCCGTCTGCCATGGCGTAGACATCGACATTCTCAGACCAACTGGGGAAAGGCGAGCCGGCTCTGGCTGGCTTGAAGGATACCCGGTAGAGCAGGAAACCCTTCAAAGGGTGGTGCTCGGCCGATTCCCTGTGGCTGGCAGGATTGCTCTCCTCGTCATAATAGTCGTAAGCCAGGAGGATTGGCGCGATCCGGCTACCGAGATGGTTAGCGATGAACTCGGCCAGCCACCCCTGGTCGGTAAGGTGAGACTTGACTGTTTCCGGATCGACCGGTTCTTGGCCGGGTTTTCCCTCGAACTGACGACGGGCGATATCGGCAAGCAGTTCATCAAACCAACGAGGCAACGGCAAGTCCCTGAAAAAGAATCGGCCAAGGAGGCACTCCATCCGCGGACCGCGACTATGGAGCGAGACGAAGTAGAACCGGCATTGGTACTGGTTGTTCTCGCGCACGGCGAGGGCCACGGCCTCTTCTCGCGGCTGGTCGTCAAGAAGATCGACATTGAGCCAGAAGTAGCTGTCAACATCCAGCTCGAGGAAGGCATTGACGATGCCCGACGTCCAGCCAGCGATCATCACCCGGCTCTCGGGCCTTCGACAGTACAGGCCACATCTTAGACGCTTTGTCATCTTGGTCCCTCGCTGTCTTGAGGTTGCTCGGTCTCCGGCTTGGCCAGCTCGCGCCGCAGCGCGCTTAGGTCTTGGAGGAGTGCAATGGCTTCAGTCAGGTCAAGGTCGAAAAACGGACCCAAGACCTGGGCGTGGCTATGATAGCCGTCAGGATACTCGTAGCGTGGACCGCGGCGATGGACTTTAGCGAAGATGGCGTCGAGGAGGCGGACGAGACGCTTGCGGCCAAGCGTCAACTTGAGGAGTTGGGTGGCAACGAGGGTTGGGAACTCATCTCCGATCTGGACGCCAGGAGTTGTAGACTCCCATCGGCGTTGGATCTCGACGGCGAGCCAGGGCTCCACCTCATTCCTGGTGCGAGTGATCTCTTGTCTCACTTGCTTGTCGAGAATCATTCGAAAGGTCTGGGTTACTTCATCGAAGAAGGCAATGACCCTGTTAAGCTCCTCGAGCGTATGGATTGAGGGAAAGTCAAGGTGGAGGTTTCCCCCATTCTCCGGTCCTGGAGTAATTCCTGCGTGGCCTAGGCCGTCCATTTCTATCGCTCCTCGGGATTCATTCGTTGAACACAGTATATTCCTATTGCCAAAATAATCAAGAAAAGCGCCCCCTCGAGCATAGGTGATTGGTGCCTTTCTTGACATCTCGGTCGATAAGTGGTATATTAGGCGGTCTTTGGGATTGGGGATCTCCCAGAGATAACTCTCGCTGTAAAGGGGGCAGGATGAATCGCAGACTGTCGTTTCCCAGGCTCTTGGCAGTTGTGGTCGCTCTGGGCGCGGTCATAGCCTACCTCGTGCATGGCTACGGCAAGCGCGCGTCGGTCATCGAGGACGGCGTCGAGTACCAGATCTTGTCGTTTGCCAAGGTGGACACGGTCAAGAACGCGGATGGCGCGATCGTTCCGGCGTATCTGGTCACCTTCACCTATGCCGAGGGCGATCAGAACACTCGCGGCACCATCGCTGTTCCTCGATACGCGCTCCTCGAGGATGAGTCTCTTCCAGCCAACCGGATAATCTGGGACTATCCGGTGATACTCGAGGGGAGGACTTACCGGCAGGTGCGCTGGCACCCGAACTACAAGGTGCCAGCGAGAGAGGTCCCAGAACTCAAGGAGGAGAAACCGCTCGTGCGCGATAAGTAATTTGCGCACCTTGATCCCCAGCGGTCAGCTCCTTCGGACAGAGCCCCAAGGCTTCGCGCCTGGGGCTCTGCTTTATTTTGAGCAAACCTTAAACGTTAGCAGATTTCGACATCCCGTCGATAAAGGTCAGGACACCGGCTAAAATCAGGGAAATGCAATGACACCTTGGAAGTGTCGGAGGACTAAGAAAAGCGCCCCAGTGAGATAACTGCCGTATCTCACGGGGTGAACCAAAAGAATAAGGATTGTTTTGAGTTATGATAGGTAAAAATTAAGGGGCGATAGCAAGAACGCCGGTAATATCACCCGATCCAAGGGAGTCTTTTTTGAGTTCTTGAAGATCACCATAGCCGTACATAGTCAGGTCTTTGTCGACTGTATTATAAAGATCATTTAAACCAATCCAATGGCCGAATTCATGGGTGCCGATGTTTCGAAGATCATAAGTGCCAATTTGACCGGCGCAATCACCGCTTGAAGGATCATTGATTGACCATTTGTATCGGCTGTTAAAGACCGTATCGGTTTCGACAAGCTCGTGAGTTGAAGTGTAATACCAGACATAAGTCATCGCAATCGCCGACGAAGTGATTGGTTTCCAAAGGACAGCATTAGTACCATCAAACTTGGCAGTTTTAGCCGAGGTTTCGCTCACGTAAATAAAAATTTGCTTTGAATCAGCCGCGGACCAGGTCGCAAAGGAATTGGCCACCGCCGTTTGGACAGCCGTTCTGGAAAGGTTTCTTGGCTCTGAAGAATAATTTATTTTGTAATTCATACCATCCACCGGCATCTGCCAACCGGCCGTGCCGTAATCATTGGGGTTGCTCGAGGTTGGCGTGCAGTAGGAAACCGACGCTGGTTTACCGGGGTTGGGGTAGTGCACAAAGACTTTTAATTTAAGCTGATCTTTTTGGGCTTGGGCTGGGGAGTATCCGGTAAAAAAGACCAAAGCCAAAATTAAAGCAAAGAGGACCAAAAATACTTTTTTTCCACCAAGGGCGGATTTCACTTTGTTTAACATTTTTACCTCCGATTAATTTCTTTTATAGATTAATAATAGGACTTAGATTTCTAAAATGCAAGATATTTTAAAGAAAGCGCGAAAAGAAAATTGAGAACCCAATATTTCTTAACTATCTTTATTGATTTTTATTGCTTTCCTCACAAAGCGCGGCGCCTTTGAAAATTTCGCCAGAGGTATCAACGGGATTTAGGGTGTTACCAAACTTGACGTGAACGCTCATGGTTTTGCCGCTTTTTTTAAAGGTAGCATCAACCGTGCCGTCCATAATGTCCATTAATTTTACCGTGGCTTCCCCAGATTCAAGAGTAAAGGAGGTTGCTTCATTGGTTTTTGGCTCGGTATGAGTTCCGACACTGGTCGTGTATTGCCAAAGCAAACTCCACGAGCCTTCCCAGTTTTTTTGCTCTTTATCGCAGCTATGGAGCTTAAAAGTAAAAGTATAAGCAGCCGTACCGTCAATAACATCCGATTGGCCCTTGCCTTCAATGTTTGTCCAAACACCTTGGCAATCTTCCTGTTTTTTCCAGGCAGTATTGTTGCCATTGAGTTGCTTGCATTCTTCGCGGGTGACCAAACCGTCGTTCGGCGGGCAACAGCCCTTTTCACAGGCAGAAATTTGGTCGCATTTTTTAGCTGTCCACTGGCCGGCTGATTGCTCGCAAATGGTTTTGCCGGCCTCTCCGCATTGGGGCAGGCAGCAACCGGCCTCTTCGTTTTTGACGCCGGTTAAATAATCACGTACCCTTTCGTACACGGCCCAGTCGCTGTCATTGTAATATTTAGAGTAAATTTCGGCGCCACCAGCGCCAACCACGGCCACTGCGAGGACAACTAAAATAACTTTAAGACTAGTACTCATTTTCCCTCCTCTGGGTTAATTCTACGCCTGTAATAGAACATAATCAACATAAACGCCCATCAGGGTTGCTTGGAAACAACATCCTCTTGTATAAAAGGGTTGGGATTGATATATTGAGATTATCCTGACGGGCGAGGAGGGTAGAGTGAGTCGCGTATGCGTCGGGATATGGATTTTCTTCATCGTAGTGATCGTTCTGGTCGCAGCTGGACAGAAACTGCCATAGGAGGGAAGCGATGAGAATCTGGCATGCCCTGGCGCTCGCAGTTCTGGTGGCCGGGATTATCGCGGCCATAGTTACCGTACAGGTTTGCGCTGCCGAAAACCCAACCGGACCCCAGCCTATCATCTTCGATGGTATCCGCTATGAGCTCAAGACTTTGGGGGTCACGGTTGAGCGGAACCTCGCGACTAGGGAACCCGAGCTTTGCTGGATTGTCACGGTGGTCGTTCAGGGCCACCCAGAGCAGAAGACCATTAAGCTCGGTTTTCTCGCTGGCGACGATTCGATCCCGCCGGACAGGATAGTTTGGGAGAGTTCGTACCGGGATGGCATCTTCTACCGGACTGCCCGCTGTAATGGGCAGCTGATGATGAAGGTACTCGAGAAGTACGTGAAGCCGGCGGACCAAAGGCCAGAGCCTCTCGGGCTTCCCGATTACGTTGTTCAGATGCTCTAAGGGAGGATTGCGAAGATGAACACTGCTCTAGTTGTGTTGTGCCCAGTTCTACTCATCCTCGGTGTCATTGGGTGGGTCGGTTACATCTCGCGAGGGAGGCGAATCGGCGTGCTCCTCAAGGAAAAGGTCGGGTTCGAGGAAGCAACGAAGAAGCTTGAGGCCCTGTTGAAAGGCTCCGGTGGTCTGAAGATCTGCCAATCAATCGTGGCACACGGGCATGGCGGAGAGCGGGTGACCATCGAGGCTTATCGATTGGCGGCCCGTTCTGATGAGCCCTGGACGGTATCTATCTCAGGACGGGGAACATCGCAGACTTTCCATGCGGTCGGGGTGTATTGCATCGATGGCGTCCCGACCGCGGTGCTCCGAGTCGAAAGCACACCTAACCCCAAGCGAGATCATACCTACCCGCGGGTCGAGTCGATCATAGCCTTCACCCGTTGACGCACGTCCTCTTCCACTGCGCAGACCGCAGCAATCCCAGCAGCCAGGTCTCTTCGACCTGGCTTTCGTTTATGAAATCTTATTCAAAATTTGGTCCTCTTAAACGCCAGCAGCCCAACCTGACGGTTGGGCTGGCTTGGTGGCTAGAGCTTGCTAGCCGTGTTCGTCGACGATGAGGCACCAGAAGAGGCTGATGCCCGAGTAAATCGGGCCGAAGAGGATGTACCTGAAGGGAATGGCTTCCCTTCTTGCCGGGAGGGCCAGGAGTAGCCAGACACACATGGTGATCATGGCTCCGGGCAGGAGGAGGAGGTCGGCGAGTGGTGCCCCTCTCTGGAAGAGCAAGAACCACTGCCCCCAGAGCATCATCAGGAGGAAGGTGGCGAGAAGGACGAGGAGGAGTCGGCGCACGGTTCCCTTGCGGTTTCCAGAAAGCCAGGGGTCCTCAAACGTGTCTCTTTCCATCGGTGTTGCCTCCTTAGGTTGGGATACTCCTTTAGGCGACAATGCCATCAATCAGCCCTCGCGGGCCGTATCCCCTGGCTTGGCGCGGGGTAAAGTAGCGGTCAGATTGCCAGTCAATGGCAATCTGCTTCGTCCTCTTGCCCGTTCTCCGAGCCAGGAGACTGATGACTTTCTGGTCGATGGCTCGACAAGCCCGGAGAGAAGATTCCAGATCGCGCGGGCTGTCCTCCTCCGTTTTCACCGAGCCGACGTGGAGCAGGAGCGAGGCATGGCGGGTGGCCAGCCGGATGTCACCAATCTGGAGGAGGAAGAGGCCGGCAGAATAGACGTAGCCGGTCCCGATGGTGATGAGGCTGACATTCCAGAGACTCTTGACATCCATAATGGCAAAGACTTGATTCGTCTCGCCACCCTTGCTGTCAATCAGGAGCACGACTGGCTCTGGCTTCTCCTGCTCTTGGGCCTCTTGAGCCGACTTGATGATACCAGTGATGATTGAGCGGGCCGAGGCCTCCTTGAGACTGCCGACGAGGGTGATGACGCGACGATCGGGAACTTCGATTCGATGGCTGTCATATCGGAGCTCCATCGGAGTTCTCCTCCCGGGTGGATTCAAGCTTATCAGAGTATATCATTGCCGGGCTATCAGGTCAAGCCTCTTGACTATTTTGGCTCTATTTGTTAAAATAATGATAGATTTACTACTAAATAAATGGCCCGCCTTCAAAGCGAGGCAGGTAGTAACAAGTGAGTTGTGCAAGTTATGGATAAAGAAAAAATTATTTTGGAGGGAGAAATCCTTGAAGCTCTACCCAATGCAACTTTTAAAGTTGCCTTGTCGCATGGCACAGAAATCCTTGCCCACGTCTCTGGTAAAATCAGGATGAATTACATCAAGATTTTACCAGGCGACAAAGTGACGGTTGAACTTTCTCCCTACGATTTAACTAAGGGCCGGATTACGAGAAGGCTTTAAGGACCGCTCGCAAATACCCGTCAAAAGATACCGCCCCTACAATTTCCCCAGCGAGGAAATCGGGGGCTAAGCGCTCGCCCTCGCCTTAACCATGCGCTCGGGCTCCGCGATTTACTTTTGAGGGTATATTGCTCGCTTTCCACAATTGTAAATTATTAATGGGAAATTTAATTATGAAGGTACGTCCATCAGTTAAAAAAATCTGTCAAAAATGCAAGATAATTAGACGCAAAAGAGTTTTGCGGGTAGTTTGTGTTAATCCGAAACATAAGCAACGCCAGGGCTAAAGCCCTGGAAATCCGAAGCACGGGCGCATGCAATCCGAAATCCTAAATTAGAATTTAGAATTTAGAATTTACCGAACGAAGTGAGGTTTTATGGCGAGAATCGCTGGTGTAAACATTCCCGACAATAAGCATATCGAATATTCCCTACCCTATATCAAGGGTGTGGGACCGTCTAATGCTCGAAAAATTTGCGAGCAAGCGAGGGTCAAACTTGGGACAAAAGTAGCCGATTTATCAGATCCAGAGCTTGAAAGAATTCGCGAAGTAATTGATAAAAATTATAAAGTTGAAGGCGATTTAAAAATGGAAGTTTCGCAGAATATTAAGCGACTTCAAGAAATAGGATCGTATCGGGGAATGCGTCATAAAAAAAACTTGCCAGTTAGGGGACAAAGAACAAAAACAAATGCCAGAACCAAAAGAGGCAGACGGGTGACTGTTGGTTCGGGTCGCAAAAAAGCAGCTGAAAAAACGTAAAATAGTGACTAGCAACTAGTCTCTAGTCCCTAGCAACTAAATATTATGCCCAAACAGATCAAGAAAAAGAAAAAAACAATTAGTCAAGTATCTAAGGCGATTATTTATATTCAATCTTCGTTTAATAATACAATCGTCACGGTTACCGATGACAAGGGCAATACTTTGTCTTGGGCAACGTCTGGGTCAAGCGGTTTTTCTGGGACAAAAAAATCAACGCCATTTGCCTCTTCAACTGCAGTGAAAAATGCTTTAGAAAAATCCAAACAATATGGAATAAACGAGGCAATTATTAAAGTCTCGGGCGTTGGCTCTGGCCGCGAGCAAGCAGTCCGAGCTGTTGGCGGACATGGAATTAAAATCACCAGTATAAAGGATATTACGCCAATTCCCCATAACGGTTCCCGACCCAAAAAGATTAGAAGAGTCTAAACATGGATAAATGCACACGATGTCGAAAATTTGGGAAGAAGCTATTCTTAAAGGGCGATCGTTGTAATTCACCGAAATGCGCTATCACCCGCAGAAATTACCGTCCCGGTGCGCATGGAGCAAAACAGCAGAATTTACGTAAATCGGAATATGGACTACAGCTCTTAGAAAAACAAAAAATTAAATCAGAATATGGTTTGAGAGAAAGACAATTTGCCAATATATTCCATAAAGCCTCAAAGTCAAGAACCAATACTGGTGAAGAATTATTTCGAATTTTAGAGATGCGTTTTGATAATATAATTTATCGTTTAGGCTGGGCAGCCTCGCGGGATCAGGCAAGACAATTTGTTAGCCATCGGCATTTTAAGATAAACGATAAAATTACCAATATCCCTTCCAAAGTTTTAAAACCAAAAGATGTAATTATCCCGGTAGATAAAGATTTTATTAAGCCGGCAAAAGTAAATATCCCCAAATGGTTGAAAGTTGATGCCAAAGAATTTAAAGCGGAAGTGATTGGCTCGCCGAAACTAGAGGAAATCGAGACAGATATTGACAGCCAATTAATCATTGAATTCTATAGTAGGTAAAACAAATTATGTCCCGCCAAGGCGGGACAAAGGAGCAATATGGAATATACTCTGCCAGAAACAAGTCTTATCCAAATTAAAACCATCGAAAAAGTCGAAAATAAGGGGGTGTTTGTCATCGAGCCTTTATCGCCAGGTTATGGCGTCACTCTGGGTAATTCACTAAGAAGAATTTTGCTTTCGTCGCTAGCCGGATCAGCAGTCACCGCCGTTAAAATAAGCGGTATTACTCATCAATTCTCGACTATACCTGGTGTTCAGGAAGATGTGGTGACAATGATCTTGAACTTAAAAACACTAAGATTTAAATTTAATTCCGAAGAACCTGTGACCTTAAAACTGGCGATGAAAGGTCCCAAAATAGTCACGGCAGCAGATTTTAACAGCAATCCAGCTTGTGAAATTGTCAATCAAGATGTAATGATCGCCACTCTTTCGAAAAGCGGCAAACTTGAGATGGAAATTACTATTGATAAAGGTCGCGGCTATGTGCCGGTTGAACGCCGCAAAGACGAGAAATTGCCGATCGGAACCATTGCCATCGATTCAATTTTTACACCAGTTAAAAAAGTCCATTATGAGGTTGAAAATACCCGTGTCGGCGGAATGGTTAATTTCGATAAGTTAACCATGGAAATTACCACCGATGGCTCAATTGATCCAGAAGAAGGCTTAAGAGTTGCTTCCAGAATATTGGTTGAGCATTTTGGCTTAGTTGAGGCAGCCTGCGAAACACCGGTGGCTCCGAAGGAAGGGATAAAAAAGCCAAAGACTAAAAAGCCAAAAGCGGTCCCGAAAAAAGTCCCGGTAAAAGTCCCTAAAAAAGCCAAAAAAAATGCCTAATTCATTATCGAGAAAAAAAGATTATCGTCGATCACTCTTGAGGAACTTGGCGACCTCATTGATTTTATATGAAGAAATAAAGACGACCGGAGCCAAGGCCAAGGCGCTCAAGCCGTTTGTCGAGCATTTGATTCAGAAGGCGAAAAAAGATAACTTGATCGCCAAAAGAAGAGTTATGGCAGACCTTTTTGATGAGAAGGCTGCCCAAAAAGTATTTGAGGTGTTTGTACCCCGGTATAAAAATATCAAGTCAGGGTTTATTAAATCATATCGATTAGGACCGCGGCTTGGTGATTCATCGGCAATGGTTATGATGAGAATGCAAAAAGTAAAAGAAGAACCAAAGGATTTAAATGCCCCAAAAGCAAAATCTGAAGAACAATCCAAAACCACCAGAAAAGAAAGCCCTGCCAAGAAGAAATAAACCTGTCAAGCAGGAAATTAAGACTTATGAACTTGATGCTTCAGGGAAAATTTTAGGCCGGTTAAGCACTGAAGTGGCGACAATTTTACGCGGCAAGAACAAACCAACATTTGTTCCCTATAAAGCCATGGGCGATAAAGTTATTATTACTAATGCCGCGAAAATAAAAGTTACGGGCGCCAAGCTCGTGAATAAAATTTATTATAAACATTCTGGGTATATTGGACACCTCAAAAGCCAAAATTTGGGCGAAAAGATGCGTAAGAATCCGGCGGAGGTCCTAAAAAAAGCGATCTATGGGATGCTGCCAAAAAATAAATTAAGGAAAATTTGGATGAAGAATTTATTTATATACAATGGAGAGAAAAATGCCGGAAACTAAGGAAAAAAAATCAACGAAACCGCCAACAACGGCACGAAAAAAATCAGAATTTATGATCGCGGTTGGCAGACGGAAAACTGCCATCGCCAAGGTTAAAATTACTTCTGGCACAGGTAAAGTAACAATCAATGATAAAGAAATTGCTAATCCAAGCCGAATTTATATGGATCCCTTAAAAGTGACTGGCAACGATAAGAAGTTTGATATTTTTGTTCGGGTGCGGGGTGGAGGTTTGACCTCTCAAGAGGGCGCGATCAGATTGGCAATTGCCCGGGCATTAGATAAACTCAATCCAGATTTACATAAGACCTTGAAAATTGAAGGATTTTTAACCCGTGATCCAAGGATGAAAGAGCGAAAGAAACCAGGCCTAAAAGGCGCTCGTAAAGCGCCACAGTGGGCAAAGCGTTAAAATTAAAGAAGTTTTTAATCGCACCTTGTTATAATTGAATTGGTATCCCCGCGGCAACCCGCGGGGATACCATCATAGAATTCAATTAAAATCCCAATGGCAAGCAGCAGGGATTTTTAATAAAAGAAAAATCAGGGCCTAAAAAACCCTGATTTTTCGTTGTTCCTTCTATTGCCCTTGTTGTCTCTTTTTTGCAAACCGTGATCAGGTATGATACACTTTTTATATGAGTAAAAGAATTGAGCGAGTCGCCGAGCTTTTAAAACAGGAGCTTTCGAAACTCATTAAAGAAGAGTTAAGGGAGGAATATGGGATTGTGATCGTTACTGATGTGGTGCCGACTCGAGATTTTAAAGAAGCCAAAGTCTTCATTTCTTGTTTAGATAAATCATGCCAGGAAGAAGTAGCCAGAGCACTTGAGCTTAAAAAACCACAATTTCAACAATATTTAGGTAAGAATTTGACGATGAAATTTACGCCGCGATTAGAATTTTTAATTGATAAAAATCAGGATAAAGTTGATAAAATTGAAAAAATATTACAGGAAATAGAAAAATAAATGATTTTAAGATTATATCTTTTTAGTCTTTACTCAACAGCGATTATTTCCGCGGGGCTCTTGGGAATGATTATTTTTAATGTCAATCCATATGAAAGTCCTTTTTGGATGATGATGATTTTTTATGCGAGCGTATTTTTGTTACTCTTGGCCGTCTTCGGATTAATCGGTTTCTATTTAAAGGTCTGGGCCTCAAACAGGGAGGTAATTTTTGCTCATATTTTACCTACTTTGAGACAAGCGGCTCTTATTTCAATTACAATTGCAGGATTGTTTTTCCTCCAGCAGCTAAGGGTTCTAAATTGGTGGGTGGGGATTTTGTTTATTTTGGCGATAATATTTGTTGAATTATTTTTCAGGGGGCGAAAAAAATGAAAGGACATATTCATCCTTTAACCCAATTTATGAGGCTATCTTTGAGATATTTTACGGATAGGGGTTTTGAAATTGCTTTGGGCCCGGAAATTGAGACAGAGTGGTATAACTTCGATGCCTTAAATGTGCCCGCCACCCACCCCTCGCGCGATGTCCAGGATACTTTTTGGGTGAAACCCAATCCCTCCGTAGCTTTAGCGAAGGGGGATGGCGTTCGTCAAGTTCTACGCACTCATACAACAGCGACGGATGTGAGGGTTATTAAAGAAAAAAATTTACAGCCGCCTTTGAAATTAATTATTCCGGGACGGTGTTTTCGAAACGAAGCTACAGACCAAAGTCACGAACACACTTTTTATCAAATTGACGGCATTGCCGTGGATCGCGACTTAAATATGGGTCATTTAATCGGCTTGCTTGACGGTTATATGAAAGAATTATTTGGTGAAAAAATTAAAACACGCGTTAGGCCGCATCTCTACCCTTTTGTTGAGCCGGGCATGGATATGGATATTTGGATAAGTCAAAAGTCAAAAGTCAAAAGTCAAAATGGAGGAAAATGGCAGGAAATGCTGGGGGCGGGTATGGCACATCCGATCGTTTTAAAAAACATGGGGATTGATCCTGACCAGTATCAGGCAATAATGTTTGGTATGGGCATTGACCGCTACATGATGCAGTATTTTGAAATTGACGATATTAGATTGTCTTATAGTGGTGATTTAAGATTTTTAAAGCAGTTTTAGAATTAATATGATAATCAATATTTTAGCAATCGGAGCAGTTATCGGTGGCGTAATCGCAATCACGGCTTATTTACCCCAGTTTTATCATCTTGTGCGGGTTAAAGATTCGACGGGAATTAGTCTTGTGGCATGGTACGCGTGGTTCTTCGCAAATATATTATTGCTATCATATGCAATAGCAATCATCAATGTGCCTTATATTGTAGTCGAAAGTTTGGCAGTTTTAGCCAATCTATTAATGATAATTTTAGCTTATCAGTATAGACGAAAATGAAAATTTCATACGAATGGTTAAAAGATTACGTTGAGATTGATAAAATTCCAGAACAGCTGGCGGATGATTTGAGTTTGTTTGGACACGAGGTAGAGTCAATTGAGAAAATGGGCTCCGATTCGGTTTTGGATTTGGAAATTACCCCAAATCGTGGCGACTGCCTAAGTATCCTCGGCATAGCTAGGGAAATTGCTGCGCTTTATAACTCAAAGCTAAAAAGTCAAAACTTAAAACTGCAACTTAAAACTGAAAACTTAGATAAAAAGATCGAGGTTAAAATTGCTGATCCCCCACTTTGTCCGCGGTATACGGCGCTAATTATTGATAATATTAAGATAGGGGAGTCTTCAAAAAAGATTCAAGAACGATTGGCAACCTACGGTTTTCGACCGATTAATAATATTGTTGATATTACTAATTATGTGATGGTCGCCACAGGTCAGCCATTGCATGCTTTTGATTACGATAAATTAGGGACTAGCGACAAGGGACTAGAGACTAGATTGATGCGGATTAGACAAGCCAAAAAAGGCGAAGAGGTGATGACGCTTGATGGTCAAAACCGCATTTTAAATGAGGGTGCGATTGTTATCGAAGATGAAGAGAAGATTTATGATCTTGCCGGAATTATGGGCGGAATTAAGTCAGAGGTGGACGAGAAAACAAAAACTATAGTTTTGCAAGGGGCGATTTTTGACCCAATTTTGGTTCGAAAAGCATCAAAATATTTAAATCATATAACCGACGCCTCTTACCGCTATGAACGCGGCGTGGATTATGAGGGCACAATAAGCGGAGTTGATCTGGCGGCGAAATTAATTTTAGAAGTCTGTCCAGAAGCTAAAGCCGGGGAGCTCATCGACATTAAATCAGAAAGTCCAGAAACCATTAAGATCGAAGCGGATATAAATCGAATCAATAAATTATTGGGAACGGATATTGCCGCGGAGGATGCCAATAAATTTCTCGAACGATTGGGTTTTGAGAAAAAAGGTAGTGCGATAACTCCGCCATCTTATCGGCAATATGATATCAAAATCTGGCAAGATCTGGCCGAAGAAATTGCGAGAGTCTATGGATACAATAATATTAAGAAAATCCAAAATCCGAAATCCGAAATCCGAAACGAAAACAAAGAATTCAAAAAAAGAGAATACATAAAAGATGTTCTAAAAAATCTTGGTTTTACGGAAATATATTCTTACTCATTTATCGATCAATCTAAAATCCCGGTATTAGGATATAAAACCGAGGAATTAGTCCAAATTGAAAAACCACTTTCCCCAGAAACAGAATATCTTAGACCATTTTTGCTGGGTTCGTTACTATACGCCTTCTCCAAAAATCCTTGGGCGCCAGAAATAAATATTTTTGAAATTGAGGCGGTATTTAAAGAAGGCATAGATGAGATCTGGCAATTGGGCATTGCTTCAACTGGTAAAAACAATAACGCGGTTGAGGATGCATTAAAAAAATTGAATATTGAGGCCGAAATAACATCAGTTGATCAAAAAATCCTGGCGAGCTTCAAAATACGAAGACCAATAAATTACGCCATAATTAATCTTGATGAGATTAATCTCGAAACCGAGGAATATTCGCTTGATGTTAGCCCTAACAAGTATCGTCCCATCTCAAGATATGCGCCGACAGTGCGAGATTTAGCCTTTATTGTTGAGGAAAATATTAACGCCCGTGAAATTATTAAAGAAATCGCCAAAAATGATGGAAGAATTTTAATAGTCGAGCTATTTGATGAATTCGTATCAGAAAAATTTGGCAAACACAAGAAAAATATTGCTTTTCATATTTGGCTTGAAGACCAAGATAGTCCAATGGCAGAGGCCGATGTAGAAGAAATTTTAAAAAAGATTATTAGCATCGTGGCCGATAAATTCGGGGGGAAACTAAGAAGTGAAGAATTCAAATAATTTACTAATAATAGTCTGTGTAATTGTGGTAATTGTGGTTGCGCTTGGGATAACTCTAAAATCCGACTTAAAAACCGGGGATTTTAAGCAAATCTTTGGTGTAACAGTGGATTTACCCGAACCTGATAAATTTATCCCCACAAGCCCGCCAGAGAAGAGTTCTTCCTTTAGCCAGCCCCAAATACTCTCAAAATCAGCTATTTTAGTCGATATTCCAAGTTCCTATCCACTTTTTGAACAAAATGCTGATCAAAAAGTGCCAATTGCCTCAACGACTAAAATTGCCACTGCCTTGGTGGTTTTAGAAAATTATGGCGATAAATTGAACGATGTCGTAACTATAACTTACCCAATGATTAATGTTGCCGGTTCGGATATTCAATTAAAAACGGGTGAAAAAATTACTGTTCAAAGTCTTTTAAAAGGTCTACTCATCATGTCTGGCAATGATACGGCTTATTCGCTAGCCGCGCACTTCGGTGGCAAAGAATCCTTTGTCAAAGAAATGAACGAAAAGGCTAAAAAAATCGGATTAGAGAATACTTTTTTTAAAGATCCGGCCGGACTAGATGACGAAGGCTATTCAACTGCCCATGACTTAGCAATTTTAGGTGCCTATGCCATGCGCAACGAAAAGTTTAGAGAGATTGTCAAAACATCCGAGACCACGATCAATTCAATTGATGGTCAGATTACTCATGATCTAAAAACATCAAATCGATTAATTAAGACCGATGAAAGTTATTATTATCCATACGCAATTGGCGTTAAAACCGGATATACCTATGAAGCTGGTCATTGTCTAGTATCTGTGGCGACAAAAGATGGTCACACAATATTAGGCGTTATTTTAGGGACTTATGAAGATAGTATCTTTGCTTCGGCGAGAGAAAGCCGAAAACTTTTAGATTGGGGATTTACTAACTGGGTTTGGAAATAGAATATCGCTCGCCAGTATCAGTCAAAAGATAGCATGCACTGCGGCACTACGATTGCTCCAGCGCGCAATCGGTGCCTGCGCTCTCGGTCAAAAAGTCGCCTGCGGCGACACCGTGCTTTTTGACCTGCGAGAGCTACTTTTGAGGATACATGGCTCATTGTTATTAGTGAATATTCGTGTGAAAAATTTGTCTATATATTGACGACCGTCTGTTTAGATGTTATTTTTAAGTGTTAGTAATATTTTAATCGGAGTAAGTATGCTATTAACGCCAATGCAAGAGATATTTGTCTTGCTTGAAGACGAAAAACAGGTTCCTCTTTTTCGTTTAAATAGATGGGGGCGTCAGGCTCGCGGAGTTCTTTCTAAGCTTAAAAAAATCAGTTGGGCCAAAAGAGTTAACCAAGCTGGCGAAATATATTATGAAATTACCGGTCAAGGCGAAAAAGCGATTGATAATTTTTTGAAACCGTTGAAGTTTTCTGAAAAATGGGATGGAAGGTGGCGATTAGTAATGTTTGATGTGCCAGAGGCAAAAAGAGGCTTAAGGGATAATATTAGACGCGAGTTAACAAAGCTTGGCTTGGGTATCTTGCAAGCAAGTGTCTGGATTTCTCCTAATGATATTAGAGATGATATTGTCAAAATAATAAAAAAATACAATCTTAGCGGAGAAATAAAGTTTTTTGAAGTTCTGCGCAATCCAAATTTGGATAAAACAATAATTGAAAAGTCTTGGAATTTAGAAGAGCTTTACGACGATTACCGACAATATATCTTACGAGCCGCAAGAATTTTAAATAAGATCGATAAAGATCCTAACCAAGTATTTACGGCCAAAAAATTGATCTTTGAATATGCCTTAATTTTGCGAAAAGACCCCATTCTTCCCTGGGAATATCGAGAACAAGACGAATTAAGAAAAAAAGCTCACGATATTTATCTAAAACTTCGCTCATTTATCGTCTGAATTTGCAAGCTCTAAATCATCCCACTTTGATAAAACATCTGATGCAGCTTCGCTTTCGGCGTTTTGTTTGGAACTCCCAGAACCCTGACCCAACATTTTATTTCCGACAAAACAACCCACGGTGAAGCTCTTGGCGTGATCAGGACCGAGTTCGGCTAAAACTTTATAAATTGGGGTAAGGCCAAGTTGTTCCTGGGATAATTCTTGCAAATGACTTTTGGGATCTAAATATAATTTATTTTCAATAATACTTGTAAGGTGTTTTATTAAATATTTTTCAATAAAAGCTTGGGCTTCTTGATACCCTTTATCAAGATAAATAGCTCCAGTAAGAGCTTCGAACGCATTTGCCAATATTAGTTGTCGAGATTTGCCTTCAGACTTTGCCTCTCCTTTTGATAAATATAAATGGTCATCCATTCCAATTTCTTGGGCAATTTTGGAAAGCATTGAACCTTTGACCAAGGCAGAGCGTAAATTAGTTAACTCTCCTTCGGGTTTGTCATAATTTCGATAGAGATATTCTGTGACAACAAGTTCTAAAACCGCATCTCCCAGGAATTCTAATCGTTCATTGTGGTCAAGACCAAAGTCTAGATTTTCGTTTAAATATGATCGATGGACAAAAACTTGTTTTAGGAGAGTTTTATTGTTAAAATCTACACCAATTTTCTTTTCGAATGTACTTAAATCTGATTTATCCATTTTTCTCCTTTACCTCGAGCTTCTTATTTTCACTCGAAGTCAACTTCGTCGAGAGGTTTTCTTTTTTAACATGCTCATCATCTTCCGGATTGTATCTTTCAGAGCGGCGATAGACTGTCCCAAGCACGCCGTTAATAAATTTGGAGGAATTTTGTCCTCCGAATGTTTTCCCCAATTCTACGGCCTCGTTAATGGCCACTTTTGGCGGGATATTTTCGGTAAATAATAATTCAAAAATGGCAATTCTTAAAATCGTCTTATCGATTAATGATATTTGTTCTAATGGCCATTCCGGAGCCGCTTTGGAAATTTGCGAATCGATATCTTTCTGTTTTTCCAAAATTCCGGCAATCGTTTGATCAATGAATTCTAAATCAGCTTCTTCTTGGTAGTTATCAATATTTCTTTGTTTGATTGCATTCAAATCAGATTTCGGACGGAAATCTAACTCATAGAGAGTTTGCATCACGATCACGCGTGATAAATGTCGGTTCACTTAGCCTCTCCTTTTTCTTCGGTTTCTTTAACCTTTCGCCTCTCTTCTTTAGCGCGCTCTTTTTCTTCCAAGCGCAAAACATCAACGTTTTTATAAAACCCGCAAGTTTTACAAACGCGATGGGCAATAATCGGAGACTTGCATTTTGGACATTGATTTAAAATAATTTTTTTAGGGCTTATGTGCGAACGTCGTTTGCCCGAACGAGCGCTTGTCAATCTTTTCTTTGGCTCTGCCATAAAAACTCCGTTTCCAATCTCGTTTTTCTCTTTTCGATTTTCTTTTATTTATTCTACCACAAAATTGATAATTTTACCAGGGACGTAGATAGTATTTTTGATTTTATTATCTCTGATAATTGAATTAATTTTTTCGGTTTTTGCTAGCTCTTTGATTTTTTCTTCGCTTGTGTCTTTATCGACTTCGATCGTATCTCTAAGTTTGCCATTAATTTGGATAACAATAGTAATTTTTTCACCAACTAAGTAATTCTTATCGGCAACAGGCCAAGTGTTTTCAGCAATGGTCCGTTCAAATTCAGATTTTTCCCACAGCTCTTCGGCAATGTGGGGGCAGGCAGGATAAAGTAATTTTAAAAAGATTCTGAATGATTCTTGGGAAATAGATTTCTTTTTCTCAATTAAATTATTAAATTCCATTAGTTTGGAAATAATCGTGTTTAACTCGTAGCTTTCAAGATCTTCAGTAACGCCTTTAATAGTTTGATTAAGCTTTATCAGTAATTCATCATCTTCTTTTTGCTTCGCATGCTTTTTTACAAGTTCGCCATTTTCCCAAACTCGATTTAAAAATCGGAAAACACCGCGAATGCCCGCCATATTCCAGGCAGATTCTTGGTTGTATGGACCGATAAACATAATGTATGCCCGCAAAGTATCCGCGCCAAATTGCTCAATCATTTTGTCAGGATTAATGACATTGCCACGCGATTTAGACATTTTTTGGCGGTCAGGACCCAAAATAATGCCGTGGGCAATGCGTTTTGCGTATGGCTCGGGCGTTGGCGCTACTTTTAAATCATAAAGAAACTTATGCCAGAATCGGGAATAAAGTAAATGGAGCGTTGTGTGCTCCATACCGCCGTTATATAAATCTACGGGCATCCAGTAATCCATTTTTTTACGATCAGCGATTTCTATATCGTTATTTGGGTCAATATAGCGGAGAAAATACCACGACGAACCGGCCCAATTGGGCATCGTATCAGTCTCTCGACGGGCCTTACCATCGCATTTGGGGCATTTGGTATTGACCCAATCTGATATTGATGCGAGAGGTGATTCGCCAGTATTTGATGGTTCGTAATTTTCTACCTCTGGCAGTTCTAAGGGCAAATCTTTTTCATCGAGTGGAACTGGGCCGCATTTATCGCAATGAACAATCGGAATTGGCTCACCCCAATAATGCTGGCGTGAGAAAATCCAATCACGTAAGCGGTAATTAACCGCAAAATCCCCAGCATTGATTGATTTCAGTTTTTCGGTAATTTTCTTCTTGGCTTTATCTGATTTAAGACCGTTAAATTCATCAGAATTAATTAAATATCCATAATCGATGAATGCTTCGTCAAGATTTCCTTTTTCATCGCGACTTTTAGCAATAGACTGTCTGATTTCGAGATCATATTTTTTCGCAAAGGCGAAATCTCTTTTATCGTGGGCAGGTACGGCCATCACCGCTCCCGTACCGTATGTTGCCAAAACATAGTCAGCAATCCAAACAGGGATTTTTTCGTTATTAATCGGATTGATCGCGGAAATTCCTTTTAATTGGGCGCCGGTTTTATCTTTTTCCAGCTCCGTCCGTTCTAAATCCGACTTCTTTTTTGATTTTTCGGTGTATTCTTCGACTTCTTTTAGATTTGAGATTTGACTTTTGAGTTTTGAGATAATTACATGTTCTGGCGATAAAACCATATAAGTACAGCCAAACAAAGTGTCAGCGCGCGTGGTAAATACATCAATTGAAAATTGAAAATTGTCAATTGAGAATTTAATATTCGCTCCCTCGGACTTGCCGATCCAGTTAATTTGTTGGGTTTTAATCCGTTCTTCGTAATCAACTTTCCCCAGATCATCAATCAAACGGTCGGCGTAGGCGGTAATCCGCAGAAGCCACTGGGTTTGCATTCTTTTTTCGGTTTGCGTGCCGCAACGCTCACATTTTCCTGCAATAACTTCTTCATTGGCTAAGTTAATTTTACACGACGGGCACCAGTTAACCGGCATTTCGGCGCGATAGGCAAGACGCGGCGTTTCAAAATCGTCATCAGCGATTTCGATAAGTTTACCATCTTTAATCCCATGCTTATAAAACTGCAAAAAAATCCATTGAGTCCATTTATAATAGTTTGGATCAGTAGTGTTGATTTCCCGAGACCAATCAAATGAGTAGCCTAAAGCTTTCATCTGTTTTTTAAAAGTCGTAATGCTTTGAGCGGTAGTTTCTTGAGGTTTGACTTTATTTTGAATAGCATAATTTTCTGTTGGCAGGCCAAATGCGTCCCAGCCCATCGGATAAAGGACGTTAAACCCCTGCATTCGCTTCATCCGGCAAAAAGCGTCGGAAGCGCCGTAGCCCATACAATGGCCGACGTGCAAACCAACGCCAGAAGGGTAGGGAAATTCGACTAAATTATAGTGTTTCGGTCTTTTAGAAAAATCCTCGGCCTGACCGTAATTATTCTTTTCCCAGATTGCCTGCCATTTAGCCTCAATTTTTTTGAAGTCGTATGAGCCCATAGTGTATAATTTAGTTTTTGGACCGTGGGAGATTCGAACTCCCGACCTCCTCCATGCCATGGAGGCATTCTACCACTGAACTAACGGCCCGTATCTAATTTATACCATAAAAATAACTTATTTTCAATCCTTGTTTGATAACGAGATCTATGACGATTTTTTAGTGATTTTTATGGCTCCGTCGGGGCAGATTTTTTGGCAGGCTTCGCAGGCAAGACATTTTTTGAGATCGACTTCAGGCAAATTCGTCCCTAAAAAGTTCAAGTCATCGGAAAAAGTGATCGCTTTTTGTGGACAGGAAATAATACACAGACCGCAACCCTTGCAGTATTCCGGAAAGCGCTCCCAGGATTTGACATCATCTTCAAATATTTTTTGTATCTCACTTGGTTTTGAGCCGATAAATTCTTGATCGGGACGTTCTTTAGCATATTTTAAGCCTTCATCAAAGGCTTCCTCATTTAGTTCCTGAAATTCTGGATGAGATTTAAACTGATTATTCATCGCGATTCTTATCTCTCCGGCCGTCAGATCGCCTAATTCATGAGAAAGTGCTCCTAGAAAGATAATGTTAGCGACTTTCAGGGAAAGTCCTTTTTGAGCGATTGCTTTAGCCGGAAGATTAAGATATTTCTTTACCAGAGGCCGCAATGTCTTTATTTTGTCGTCATCAATAAAGCTACTATCATAAATCAAGAGGGTATTATCATTGATAAATTTTTTAATTTGTTCAATTGCCCGATTGCACATGGCAACCACAATATCAGCTTGATCAAACTTGGGATAACCAATGGGCTTATCATCGATTTGAAGGAAGGCCAGCGAGACGCCGCCGCGCTGTTCAACGCCAAAATTGGGAATATAGGTTGTTTCTTTCCCTTGTTCATTAGCGGCTCTGGCTAAAATTTCCGCGACTGATTGAGCACCTTGGCCGCCTTCGCCAGCAATTAATATTTTTTTCACTTAGTCTCCTCTGGCACTTTTATCTCTCCGAGTGGATAAACTTTTTTCATTTCTTCGATAAAATCTAAAGATCCTTGAGCATTCTTTTTCCAATTGACCGGACACATTGATAAGACCTCAACGAAACTAAACCCACGGCCGTCAATCTGGTTCTGGAGGGCTTTTTTAATATATTTTAAAGTTTCCTCAAAGTCATTTGACGCGCATCGGGCAATATAGGCGCCATCGGCGGCAATGGTTTTCAACATTTCTGGCCCATGAATTGGTCGACCAAAATCTTCGATCTTTCGACCAGCGGGGGCAGTGGTTGTAATTTCGTCAATTAAAGTGGTTGGCGCGGTTTGCCCGCCAGTCATGGCGTAATTGGCGTTGTTGATTAAAATAACAGTAATTTTATCATCTCGAAGGCAGGCGTTGATGAGATGCTGCGCGCCGATGGCGTAACCACCGCCATCACCCATAAACGCGATTGCCACGGCTTCGGGTTTAGCATGCTTAAAGCCCACCATTGTTGGTGTGGCTCGACCGTGATGAGTCTGGATAGTATCAACATCAAACATATTCCAGGAAAGGAGCGAGCAGCCTATATCAGTGCCGTAGACTGCTTGATTTTGGATTCCTAATTCATCAATCGCATAGCCCAGGATTTTTAAAGCCAAGGCCTGACCGCAGCCAGGACAAAATTTATGCGGCAGAGTCTCTTTTTTCCATGATTTTGGTAAATTGTTCATCTCGTCGCTTTGCTCCTCGATGTAAACATTTTTTATTAAAAACTTATTTTTTTTTGATAATCTTTTTTACTTCTTCGATGATTTCCTGTTTAGCGACCCCCATCGCCGGCTTAAATAACTCCTTTACTTTAGAAAAATCCATTGAAATTTGTGATTTTAAAAGTCTGGCAAACTGTCCCAAAGATGATTCAACAATCAGGATAGATTTGCCAGAAACTACTTGCTGGGCTGATTGGGTTGGGAAAGGGGATAGGGTGATTGGTCGAAAAAGGCCGACTTTTAAACCCTCTTTCCTCAAATCTTCTTGGGCTTCTTTGGCAACAGTTGAAACGATGCCATGGCTAAAGATGACAAGTTCAGCGTCAAGTGTATGGATATCTTCGAATTCGATAACCTCCGGCGCGATTTCGTCAAATGATTTCTTATGGGAAGCGATAACTTCAGCTAACTCTTCTTCTAAATTATAAGTATTCCGTAAATTAGCGTATGTGCCGGCTTCCTTGTTGGGATTGAGTAGGTAGGGGCTCGGCTCAATAATTTCCTGGGGCTCTTTTTGCTCAACTGTGCTGAATTCTTTGCTTTGATAACCATCCCCCAATAAAAAAGTCGGAAAACGATATTTCCAGGCCGTATTAAATGATTTTATGGCATAATCATAAAGTTCTTGAATGTTGGCAGTAGAATAAACAATTCTTAAGCCCTCGCCATTGCCGCCAAAACAGGTCAAATTTAACTCTTGCTGGGAATAGATAACTGTACCGGTCGATGGACCTCCCCGCTGCATAATAAAGCTAACGATAGGTAAACGAAGATTTTCGGCCATGGCAAAGGCATCCTGCATTAAAATATTTCCCGGCCCGGCAGTGGTGGTAAAAGCCTTAATACCCGCTAAACAAGCGCCGATTGTGGCAAATCCTGCCGCCATTTCGTCTTCGGTCTGTAGGAATACTAAATTGTCAGCATTTTTATTTTTCAAATGCTCATCGGCCCAATATTTCATTATTTCTGTTGTTGGGGTAATCGGATAGCCAGCTAAAAAAGTTGCGCCTGCCTTCAGGGCGCCTCTTACCAAGGCTTCGTTTCCGGTTAGTAATTGTTTAGCTCCGCCTTCGCTTTTAGCTACGGCGGATTTCGCTTCGTTCAACATTATTCCTTACTACATTGATGTCAACAGCAATTATTTTTTCTTTTAAGACTTTAAAAGGATTAAACTCAATTTCCCGAATGTCTGGATTGTCGACCATGATGGCTGCCACATTAATTATCGCTTCTTTTATTTTATCTTTGACTTTAAAATCGCTGATAGCGCGGAAAATATCGGTTTCTTCAATCATCTCGTTTAAGTCATTAGCTGTCAATGGCAAAATTTTAAAGGATATGTCTTTTTCTTCTTCTATAAAAATGCCGCCTCGACCAAAAACCAAAACAATTCCGAAATGATCATCGCGCTTGGCGCCAACCATTATTTCATATATTGAATCAATCATTGGTTGAATGATTCCCGGATAGCCGATGGCGTGGGTCGAACGATGGAGCGCAGCGCTATCAGCGATATTTAAGCCAACTTTACCTCGCTTTTGCTTGCTTTTTACATCCTTAGCCGTTTTATAGATTAATGGGAAGCCTATTTCTTCAACCGCTGCCATCACCTCGGCGGAATTCTGAACAAAAAAGTTTTTAACAAAGGGAATCTCGTAGGTTGTTATTATTGCTTCGGGGGTGTCTGAACGATGGTTCTTAGTCGATAAAATAAGGGGATGATCGAGTTTGTCTTTTTTATGAAAATAGTGGTAGATGGTCGCCAGTTGCTCGATTGCCATCGAGGGATCTTCAAAATGGGGGACATGGGCTTTTGAAAGAATCTTAATTGCTTTTTTGATTTTTTGACCGCCCAAAAATGAGGCAACAATCGGCTTGGAGCTCGATTTGAAGCGAGATATCGCCTTGGCCGTTTTTTCTAGCTCGGTGACTGCTTGAGGAGTAACAATGACAATAATAGGATCCAGCTCGGGTATTTTTTCCAACATTTCAATCATTTTTTCAAACCGCAGAGCCGAAGCATCGCCTCCCAAATCAAACGGGTTTTCTAAGGAACCGAAGCTATCGAGGGTTTTTTCAATATTTTTCTGCTGGAAGCTTTTGAGCCTTACAAGATGCATATTGTTTCTTGAGGCGGCATCAGCAGCCAGAATCCCCGGACCGCCAGCGTTGGTCACGATTGCCAGATTCTTTTTGGTAACGTTGAAATTCTTTGCCGAACAAAGCTCCAAGAGATTTAGTAAATCTTCATAGGTGTGAGCAATAATTAAATTAGCCTGATTAAATAAAGCCAAGTCCAATTCTTCAGAGCTGGCGAGGGCGGCTGTGTGAGAGCGAGCGGCGATCGAACCTTGCTTGGTCTCGCCACCCTTTAAGATAATTACCGGTTTATTTTTAGTGGTCATTTTTGCTATTTCCAAAAATTTACGCGGGTCGGCAACCTCTTCTAAATAAAGAGCGATGACTTTTGTTTGAAAATCAGAGCTTAAAATTTTTAGGGCTTCAAGTTCAGATATTTGGGCCTTGTTACCCAAGGAGATAAATTTGCTTATGCCAATCTCATTTTCCCCAGCCCAATCCAAAATAGCGGCACCAATGGCCCCAGATTGCAAGATTAAACCAATACTGCCCTCTGTTACCTTTGAAGCGGCAAAAGTAAGGTTTAATTTATCTTGAGTATTAATTAAACCCAGACAATTTGGCCCAATTATTCTTGTTTTAGTCCGCTCTGTTATCCTATTTAGTTCAGCTTGTAATTTTTCTCCCTTTTTATCTTTTTCAGCAAAGCCAGCAGAAATAATTACCACATAAGGGATTTCTTTTAAAACACATTGTTTTAAAACCAAAGGGACAATTTCGCGGGGGACAATTATAGTGGCTAAATCAATCTTTCGATGAATATCGAGAACCGTTTGGTGCACCGGAAGACCAAGAATTTTGGCTTCATCCAAGTTTACCGGAAAGATTTTACCGTCGAAGCCCCCATTTTTTAGGTTGGCGGTAATTTGATAACCCAATTTCTTCGGATTGGCAGAAGCACCAATTATTGCCACACTTTTGGCTTGAAAAAAATTATTCATTATTTTTTCTATTCTAATTTCTTTAGCAATGAATGACCGGTCATTTCTTCTGGTTTGGGTAAATTGAGGATTTCTAAAATCGTTGGGGCAATATCAGCGAGAGTTTCTTTGGCAGTAATAATTTTAGATAAAGTTGATGAGGGCGCACTGAATGCCCCTTGGATTAAAGTTTTTCGATTATCAGGCATTACTAGAATAAATGGGACGGGATTCAAAGTATGTTTGGTCTCTGGATCCTGATTTTTGTTTAATTTAACAATCTGTTCAGCATTGCCATGGTCAGCGGTCACAATTGTTGCGCCCTTTATTCCAAGGTTGGCTTTGACAATTTTTTCCACTTCGTCATCGATAATTTTTACCGCCTTTGAGGTGGCGCTAATATCGCCAGTGTGCGCCACTTGGTCAACATTAGCAAAATTAATCAAGATAAAATCATAGCGCTGGCTTTTTATGGCGTTAATCGCTTCTTTGGTAATTTTGGGAGCAGACATTTCAGGAGTTTTTTCGATATTATTAGTTCGCTTGGATGGAACAATTCTTCTTTCCTCAAACGGAAAGATTTTTTCTCCACAATTGAAAAAATTGGTAACATGGGCGGCTTTTTCTTGTTCGGCAACACGTAATTGCCGACCGTGATAAAAAGAGATTATTTCCCCGATGGTTTTATTGACGAGCGGCTGTGGGAAAGCGACATTGAGCTTCAAATCTTGACGGTAATCTGTCATTGAAGCTAGAAAAAGACCTTTGGGCACGCTCGGACGCCAAAACCTAATTTTAAAACCAGGCTTAGCGAAAAACTCCACCAACTCGGTAATTCGATCAGAGCGAAAATTAAAGAAAATAACAGCGTCATTTTCGGAGATAACTGTTTTGCCATCTTCATTTTCGATTAATGTCGGCTGAATGGTAAAATCGTTTTCTCCTCGGCGATATCCCGCTCCGAGTGCCGCTTGAACATTTAAGGCTGATCTTGCTTGACCTTGGACTAATGCTTGATAGACGACCTTGGTTTTTAAATAGTCGCGGTTTCGATCCATGGCATAAAGTCGACCAGAGATTGAGGCAAATTTTCCGATACCCAGCTCGGATATTTTCTTTTGTATGGAGGCAGCAAAAATTAAAGCATCATATTCGCCGCTGTCAATTCCATCAGAAAATAAATCGAGGTAGACTGATTGAAAATTTTCTCGTCCGGCCATTTCTAACAAGGCCAGGATGTGACTTAGATACGCATGAATTCCGCCATTCGAGAGTAAACCAACTAAATGCAAGTTGGAATTATTTTTTTGGGCGTGGGCAAAAGCGCTTTTTAGGACTTTGTTTTTATAGAAACTCCGATCTTCAATTGCCCTAGAAATTATTTCTAGGTTTTGAAGGATCCGACGACCAGCAGCAATGGTTGAGTGACCTAACCTGGAATCACCAACTACACCATATTTACCAGCGATTAGGGTAAATGCCTGAAGAACTTTATGGGGATATTCTCGCCAGAGGCGGTTAATATTTTCTGGTTTTCGGAGCATTGTTGCATTTCCGCCCCAGGCCGGAGATAGACCCCAGCCATCCAAAATAATTAAGACTAAAGGTGTATTTTTAATTGCCCCTCCTTAAATTAATTTTAAATCATTCAATTAGGCTCTTGCCGGTCATTTCTTGGGGTACGGGTAATCCCATGATTTTTAATATTGTCGGCGCTACATCTGAAAGCTTCAGATCGTTGCTACCCCTTAAAGGATTTTGTAAGATCGGGTCATTGGAAACCAAAATAAAAGGAACTGGATTAATCGTATGCTCTGTTTGGGGTTCGCTAGTATTGGGATTGATCATCTGCTCGGCATGTCCGTGGTCTGCGGTTACTATTACATTGTATGCTTTTTCAACTGTTACTTTGACAATTTCACCGAGGCAGAGATCAACAAACTCACATGCCTTAACCGTTGCTTTAAGATTTCCTGTATGACCAACCATGTCTGGATTGGCGAAAT